>Ga0183100_1000096_pt1 | contig 128716 bp, 147 predicted proteins | sample Biomet2_FD_127789 | JGI IMG/M metagenome (GOLD analysis project Ga0183100, IMG submission 127789) | Microbial communities from bioreactor (seeded with anoxic lake sediment) at LBNL, California, USA - Biofuel metagenome 2 | ecosystem: Engineered > Bioreactor > Anaerobic > Unclassified ... | reverse complement strand
GTTAGTAGGATGTCAAGCCCTGGTAAGGTTCTTCGCGTTGCTTCGAATTAAACCACATAATCCACCGCTTGTGCGGGCCCCCGTCAATTCCTTTGAGTTTCAACCTTGCGATCGTACTCCCCAGGTGGAATACTTATTGTGTTAACTGCGGCACGCGAGGGGTCAGTCCCCGCACACCTAGTATTCATCGTTTACAGCGTGGACTACCAGGGTATCTAATCCTGTTTGCTCCCCACGCTTTCGCGCCTCACCGTCAGTTGTCGTCCAGCAATCCGCCTTCGCCACTGGTGTTCCTCCTAATATCTACGCATTTCACCGCTACACTAGGAATTCCGATTGCCTCTCCGATACTCAAGAAAAACAGTTTCAAATGCAGTTTGGAGGTTGAGCCTCCAGATTTCACATCTGACTTGCCTTCCCGGCTACACGCCCTTTACACCCAGTAAATCCGGACAACGCTTGCCACCTACGTATTACCGCGGCTGCTGGCACGTAGTTAGCCGTGGCTTATTCGCCAGGTACAGTCTTCTACTCTTCCCTGACAAAAGAAGTTTACAACCCGAAAGCCTTCTTCCTTCACGCGGCGTTGCTGGGTCAGGCTTGCGCCCATTGCCCAATATTCCCCACTGCTGCCTCCCGTAGGAGTCTGGGCCGTATCTCAGTCCCAATGTGGCCGGTCAACCTCTCAGTCCGGCTACTGATCGTCGCCTTGGTGAGCCTTTACCTCACCAACTAGCTAATCAGACGCGAGTCCATCTTTCAGCGATAAATCTTTGACAGCAAGGTCATGCGACCTCGCTGCGTCATGCGGTATTAGCAGTCGTTTCCAACTGTTGTCCCCCTCTGAAAGGCAGGTTACTCACGCGTTACTCACCCGTCCGCCACTGTCCTCGTATTCCGTTGGACGAATCCTCCTTCATACGATTCTCGTTCGACTTGCATGTGTTAAGCACGCCGCCAGCGTTCGTCCTGAGCCAGGATCAAACTCTCAATAAAATGGTATCAAAACAACCTTGCGGCCGCTCTAATCATTCATTGAGCTATTTTCCATAGCTTCAAAAACTTTTTATACTTAAGACCCCGAGTAATTGACTAAAACCCCGGTGTCCCAAGTCTTTAAGCACAATTTCTTGCGCTCTCGTCTGGTGCTTTTAGTTCGTTCATTGTTTAATTTACAAGGTACACGTCCCATCAGCGGAACAGGTATTAGCTTAACACATCGCAGCCATCTTGTCAACTACTTTTTTTCTTTTTCGTCAGCATTTTCAGCCGCTCTGCGTCTTTCGTTTTTACCGTCTTGCGACAGCTAGGTTAGAATACTACATACTCCCCCTCTTGTCAACCCTCTTTTCCTTTTTTCTTTTCCTTTTTTTCAAAGCCCCCTCATTGCGGCTTTGGTGTCCATCTGATACAATAGATAAAACGTTTATTGAGGAGTTAATCAAATGGTCCGTTATCCCTACTTACTGCTGGACGCCGATAACACGCTGTTCGATTTCGACACCGCCAACCGCCGGGCCTTCAGCGCTGTGTGCGCCGCCTATGACATTCCTGACACGGACGAGCACTTCCTTTTATATGAGACGTGCAACGATGCCATGTGGGAAGCCTTTGACCGGGGTCTATACCCCAAAGACTATATTGTGGTGGAGCGGTTTCGTCTCTTTTTTGAGAAGCTGGGTCTTCAGCGGGACGCGAACGCCTGCAACGAGATCCACCTTTCCCTTCTGGGCGGCAGCAAACTCCTGCTGCCCCACGCCGAAGAGGTATGCCGGGAGCTGTCCAAAGTCTGCAAGCTCTACATCGTGACCAACGCGGTGGCCTCGGTGCAGAGAAGCCGTCTGGCCGGCAGTGCCATTGCCCCTTACATCTCAGGCGCCTTTATCTCGGAGGACGCCGGCGCCTCCAAGCCCTCCCAGGCTTACTTTGACTATGTGTTTGAAAAGGTGCCGGCTCTGACAAAAGAGAACTGCCTTCTCATCGGTGACTCTCTTTCCAGCGACATACAGGGCGCCAACAACGCCCACCTGCCCTGCTGCTGGTTCAACCGCAAAGGTATGGAGTGCCCGGAAGCCCTGCGGATTGACTACGAGATCCGTGATCTACGGGAGTTATACAATATAATAGGTATCCTTTGACAAACGAAAGCCCGGTGGAGTTCCTTCTGCCGGGTTTTTTGTTTTGATCACTGGCGCCTGTGCCATGCCGCAAGCGTTTGCGGGGGCTGCTTCCCGATCCAGCGCAGCAGGGGTTCTTTCTCATTAGGCAGTTCCCCGTCCAGTACCTTTTGAAAGGCGCCCTCCAACGCCGCGCCTATGGCGGGGCCACGCAGGCCCAGCAGCTGTACGTCACGGCCGTTGATGGCCAACTGCCGCAGAGAAAAGCAGGTCTCCGCCCGCAGGAGATCGTCCAGGATGTCTTCCGCCTTGTCCAGTTCTCCCTGCACCCAGCGAAACCCCGGCGCCTGGGCCAGATTGTCCGCCCGCTTCACGGCGATCAACTGCCGCAGGCCCTCTTCTCCCAAACGGGACAACGCCCGGCGAATGCTTTTCTCCGTCCGGGGAATCTCACGGTCGTGCCACTGCACCAGCGTTGTCACACGCTCCGCCGTCATGCTGTCGAACCGCAGACGCGCCATGCATCTTTTGGCAATGCCCGTGCTGATCTCGCCGTGGCCGTAGAAGTGGCCCACGCCCCGGGCATCCACCGTGAAGCACAGCGGCTTTCCCAGATCGTGGAGTAGCATGGTCCAGCGCAGCACCGTTTCCGGCGGCACAGCCGCCACCGACCGGGCAATATGCTCCCACACCGTATAACAGTGGTGGAGGTTCCGCTGATCAAACCCCACCGCGGACGCCACCTCAGGCAGAAAAACGCACAGCACGTCCGGATAGGCCAGCAAGATCTCCGCGGACCCGGCGCCCCGCAGCAGGCGGTCCATCTCTACGCGGATGCGCTCCGGCGCGATCTGACGCAGCAGCTCCTTGTTGCGGTGAATGGCGGCTGCCGTCTCCTCTTCCACCGCGTATCCCAGCACGGAGGCAAAACGCAGCCCCCGCAAAAGGCGCAGGGCGTCTTCTCCAAACCGCTCATCCGGATCTCCCACACAGCGCAGGATGCCCCGCTCCAGATCCACCTGCCCGCCGTACAGGTCCGTGATGCGGCCCCGAAGGTCCATGGCCATGGCGTTCACCGTAAAATCCCGGCGGCGCAGATCCTCCGAAAGGCTGCGGGTAAATGTCACCTGCGTGGGATGCCGTCCGTCGCTGTAAGCGCCGTCCACGCGGTAGGTGGTGATCTCCACCGGCTCTCCCATCCGTTTCACCGTCACCGTTCCATGCCGGAGGCCGGTGGGAAAGGATTCTCCGGGAAAAAGCGTCATCACCTCATCCGGCAAAGCGTCGGTGGTCACATCCCAGTCGTGAGGCATCTGGCCCCGCAGCAGGTCCCGGACGCAGCCCCCCACCATATGTGCGGTGTATCCCGCCCGCTCCAGCTCCTCGCAGACAGAGCGCACCGCCCCCGGTATTTCTTCCAAATTTTTCCCCTCTTTTCGGCCAAACTCCTGTAAAGTTCTCAACTTATGCCGGTTGCACTTGTTTCCTTTCCGTATTATAATATAGGATATTTTAAATTGCAACGACCGGTCTTTTGGGGCCGTTCTGAAGGAGATCTTCTTTTATGATGCACTCATCCGTTGATATTAAGTCATTGATGGTACCGGGAAAATGCGTTCATCTCTCCGGCATCGGCGGGGTATCTATGTGCCCTCTGGCTGAGGTGCTTGCCGGCATGGGCATGAAGGTGCAGGGTTCCGACATGAATGACAGCGATACCGTCCGGCACCTGCGCAGCCAGGGCATTTCCGTGGCCATCGGGCATTCGGCGGAGAACCTGAAGGACTGCGATCTGGTGATCCGAACCGCCGCCATCCATGACGAAAACCCCGAGATTGCCGGCGCCGTTGCCCGCGGCATTCCCGTGTACGAGCGGGCGCAGGCCTGGGGCGCCATTATGCAGAACTATCCCAACGCAGTCTGTATCTCCGGCACCCACGGCAAAACCACCACCACCTCCATGACCACCCATATCTTTATGGCCGCGCAGGCCGACCCCACCGTGATGATCGGCGGCACGCTGCCTCTGCTGCACTCCGGCTATCGGGTGGGACGGGGCGATACCATTATTTTAGAATCCTGCGAATACTGCAATTCGTTTTTGAATTTCTTCCCCACCGTGGCGGTGATCCTGGACGTAGAAGCCGACCATCTGGACTTTTTCAAGGATCTGGCCGACATTGAGCATTCCTTCCACACCTTTGCAGCCCTGGTGCCCGAAAACGGCTATGTGATCTCCAACGCCGACGATCCCGGCGCCAGAGCGGCCGTGAAGGGGCTTGCCCATCCCGTGTTCACCTTCGGCCTTGACAATCCTGCCGACTGCACCGCCGCCCATATTGTTTACAACGGCGGCTATCCCTCCTTTGACGTGGTGATCCGCGGCACAATTTATGCCCATGTGGAGCTGAAGATTGCCGGCCGCCACAACATCATGAACGCGCTGGCCGCCGCCTCCTCTGCCTATGTGCTGGGCATCGAGGGACGCTACATTTTCGAAGGACTGGCCGCTTTCCGGGGCGCCGAGCGCCGCTTTGAGCACAAGGGCTCTTATCACGGGGCGGACGTGTTTGACGATTACGCTCACCATCCCGGTGAGCTGCACGCCCTTTTGACCACCGCCAAAACCATGCCCTACAAGCGTATCATTTGCGCCTTCCAGCCCCACACTTACAGCCGCACACAGGCGCTCTTCGACGATTTTATCAGGGAATTGAAGATTCCCGACATCACCATTCTGATGGAAATTTACGCCGCCCGTGAGCAAAACGATATCGGCATCTCCTCCAACGATCTGGCAAAGCAGATCCCCGGCGCCATCTACTGCTCCACATTGGAGAAAGTCACCGATACGCTCTCCCATCTGGCGCAGCCCGGCGACCTGATTTTGACAGTGGGCGCTGGCGATATCTTCCGTGCCGGCGAGGCGCTGCTGGAGCGGGCGTAACGCCATGCCTGCCATCTCCTCTGTTTATCACGGCGCGCCCCAGGAGGCAAGGGAGGCCGTGGAGGCCGATACCTACGCCCTGTTGGAAAAGCTGCACATTCCCTTTGACCGGGTGGATACGCCCCCGGCCTATACCATGGAGGACTGCGGCGCCATCAGCGAAGCGCTGGGCGTATCGGTGTGCAAGAACCTGCTGCTGACGCCCCGCAGCCGCAGTTCCTTTTATCTTTTGGCGCTGCCGGCGGACAAGCCCTTTGTCACCAAGGATTTTTCCAAACAGATCGGTTCTTCCCGCCTGAGCTTTGCCACGGCCGAGGATCTGGCGGAGCTGCTGGGCGTTCAGCCGGGCTCCGCTTCGGTTCTGGCCCTGCGGAACGATACGGCTCATCGGGTGCAGCTGGCCATGGAGCGTTCGGTATACAAGGCGGCTTACTTCGGCTGTCATCCTTGCCGGAACACCTCCACCATCCGGCTTAAAACCGACGATCTGCTGCATCTCTTCCTGCCCTATACCGGCCACGAACCGCTGATCGTGGATCTGTGAATATGGTGCCGCGTCCCCGCCGTTTTGGCCTCGGGACGCGGTGCTTTTTTCAAAAAGTGAAAAAACAAGAATAATTTTCGCAAAAAAGAGGAAACAAAAAAGTTACGGGGTATAAAAAGAGAGAGGAGTAGTTTTGTATAGAACTGCTGCCTTGAGGTGAAACTCATGGAAGGAGGGATCTTGTGGCGTTTCCCCAAAGTTTTTTGGACGAGCTGATCGCCCGCAACGACATTGTGGACGTGGTGGGCAGTTATGTGGCTTTGAAGCGGCAGGGGTCCAACCTCTTCGGTCTTTGCCCGTTCCACAATGAAAAGACGCCTTCCTTCTCCGTGGCGCCCGACAAGCAGATCTACCACTGCTTCGGCTGCAAAAAAGGCGGCGGCGTCATCAACTTCATCATGGAAGAAGAAAACCTCTCTTTTCCCGACGCGGTGCGTTTTCTGGCCAAGCGTGTCAATATGCCAGTGCCGGAGGATGAGGAGCGGGGCGACGACCGCCTGCGGCAGCAGGTGCTGCATCTCAACCGGGACGCCGCCCGCTATTACTACGACCTGCTCCAGGAGCCGGAGGGCGCCGCCGTACGGGCCTATCTGGACAGGCGCCAGATCCACCGCCCCATTGCCGTCCGCTTCGGCATGGGCGCCGCCCCCGACGCATGGGACTCACTGCTGCTGGCCATGCTGCAAAAAGGCTACACCAAGGCCGAGCTTCTGGCCGCAGGCCTGGTGGCACAGGGGAAGGGCGGACATCTTTACGACAAGTTCCGCAACCGTCTGATCCTGCCGGTGATCGACATCCGGGGTGACGTCATCGGCTTCGGCAGCCGGGTGCTGGACAAATCCGAGCCCAAATATATGAACACGCCCGAAACCATTACATACAGCAAGCGGCGAGTTTTATACGGACTGAATCTGGCCAAAAAGACGAAGCGGCCCAATCTGATTCTCTGTGAGGGAAATCTGGACGTAGTGACGCTTCATCAGGCGGGATTTGACAACGCGGTAGCCTCCATGGGCACGGCGCTGACGGTGGAGCAGACGCGTCTGCTCTCCCGCTATACCAAGGAGCTGATCCTTTGCTACGACAACGACACGGCGGGGCAGCTGGCCACGCAGCGGGCGCTGGAAATTCTGAACAACTCCGAATTTAGCGTCCGTGTGCTGCGTCTGCCGCTGAGGCTGGCGGACGGCGCGTATGTAAAGCAGGACGCCGACGATTTCATCAAGTTTCAAGGCTCCGACGCCTTTGAGCGGCTGCTCTCGGGCAGCGAAAACGGCGTTGAATTTCGCCTTTCCCAGGTCACGGCCAAATACGACCTGAAAGACGACGCCCAGAAGATCGGCTACGCCGAAGAGGCCGCCGGGGTCCTGGCCTCTCTTGAAAACGCGGTGGAGCGTGAGGTCTACACCACCCGGGCGGCAGAGGCGGCAGGCATCTCTCCCAGCGCCATGGCGCTGGAGGTGCAGCGGGCCTTCAAGCGGCGGATGGCGCAGGCCAAAAAAGCCCAGCAGCGCCGGGATTTGAATCCGGTGGCGGCGATACAGCCCAGAGAGCGGGGACTGCGTTATGAAAATCTGCGCAGCGCTCTGGCGGAAGAAGGCGTTTTGCGCCTTCTGGTGCTGGACGATGATCTGTTTTCCCCGGAGTCTCCTTTGCGGGTGGATGATTTTTCTTCCCCCCTGCTGGGCAAGATTTATGAGGTGCTGTGGCAGCGCCGGGCAGCGGGTCAGCCGCTGCATATTGCCGCCCTGGGAGCTGTGCTCTCAGCGGAGGAAATGAGTCATTTGACTGCTATTTTGCAAAAGCCGGAATCCTCTGTGAACGCGGCGGAAGCACTGGCAGATTATTTGAAGACCATACGCGAAGAAGCGCACAAGCGCAGCGGCGCCACAGACATAGATCTGCTGGCCGCCGCGCAGAACAAATACAAAGAGAAAAAGGGTTATGGAGGAAAGCACAATGGCTGATATGCCGAACGAGAAAGAATTGGAACGGATGACCGACCAATTTTTAGAGACCAACGCCAACCAGGTAGGCTCCGACAAAGAGACCAACGATTCCGAAGAGAGCATCGCCAAAAAAGCCAGAGGCGGCAAGCTGGATGAGAAAACCATCGCCGCCCTGCCGGCGGCCGCTTTGATCGTCTCCAACGAAAAACTGAAGGATCTTTTTGTCAAGGGTAAGAAGAAGGGCAAGCTGGACGCCAGCGAGCTTTCCGACGTACTGGATGAAATGGATCTGGACAGCGATCAAATGGACCGGATTTACGATTCTTTGGAAACACTGAGCATCGACATCAGCGCCGAGGAATTTCTGGCCGACCTCACCGATGACATCGAGCCTCCCATGGAGGAGATCGCGGAGATCGACGAGGAGGAGCTGGTAGACCCCAACACGCTGGTGGACAGCTTTAACATTGACGACCCCGTCCGTATGTACCTCAAGGAGATCGGCAAGGTGCCCCTGCTCTCCGCCGACGAGGAAGTGGTGCTGGCCACCTCCATGTCCGCCGGAAACGAAGCGCAGGAGAAGCTGGACGAGGCGGAGAAAGAGGGCATCACGCTGCCCGATGAAGAAATGGCACAGCTGCACAAGCTGGTGAAAGCCGGCGACTCCGCCAAGCAGAAGCTGGCAGAGGCGAACCTCCGTCTGGTGGTCTCCATCGCCAAGCGGTATGTGGGCCGGGGCATGCTGTTCCTGGATCTGATCCAGGAGGGCAATCTGGGCCTCATCAAGGCGGTGGAAAAGTTCGATTACACCAAGGGCTACAAGTTCTCCACCTACGCCACCTGGTGGATCCGCCAGGCCATCACCCGGGCCATTGCCGACCAGGCCCGTACCATCCGCATCCCCGTGCATATGGTGGAGACCATCAACAAGGTCATCCGCGTCTCCCGCCAGCTGCTTCAGGAGCTGGGCCACGATCCCTCTCCCGAGGAGATCTCCGATGAGATGAACATGCCGGTGGACAAGGTGCGTGAGATTCTGAAGATTGCCCAGGAGCCGGTATCGCTGGAGACTCCCATCGGCGAGGAGGAAGATTCCCATCTGGGCGACTTCATTCCCGACGAGGGCGCGTCCGAGCCCTCTGAAGCCGCGTCCTTCACACTTCTCAAGGAACAGCTGGTGGACGTGCTGTCCACCCTCACGCCCCGTGAAGAAAAGGTGCTGAAGCTGCGCTTCGGCATTGAGGACGGCCGCACCCGCACACTGGAAGAGGTGGGCAAGGAGTTCAACGTCACCCGCGAGCGCATCCGCCAGATTGAGGCCAAGGCGCTGCGCAAGCTCCGTCACCCCTCCCGCTCCAAGAAGCTGAAGGATTTTCTGAACTGACAAAACAGGATTCATAGGACTGCCGCGGCATAAAAACCGCGGCAGTCCTTTTTATCAAGCGCTATAACCGTGCCAGCTCCTGCGCTGTCAATGCGTTGACGCCGTCGAAATCCACATGCGGATGATAGATCTTCTCCAGCCGGTCGTGGCAGTTCCCGGCGCCCCGCAGCGCCAGCACCGCCTCGTCCAGCAATGTGGTCTTCATGCGGCGTAAAAAGCGCAGCCGCCCCTTGCTGCACCGATAGGGCTCCTCCGCCGCCGCGTCCAGACGCAGGTGCCGGAACGCCTCGCCGGAAAATACGCAGCGGTCGTTGACGGTTATAAATCCAAGCTCTAGCTGTGGAATGAGCACGTGCTCCAGGCGCGACGGCTCCCAGGGGCACAGGCACGCTGTCACATCGTACCCGGCCGCCAGCGCCGCCCCCTGTATCCGCCGCAGCATTCCCTCGCCGCAGCCATAGCTGTCGTGGAGCACATAGATCCGGCTGCAAAGAGTCTGCACCGTGTCCATCCGCCATACCATGCCCGCGCCTGTGACGCCGCCCAGAAAGCGGTATGTTGTCCGCCCGCTTTGGCTCTCTCCCGTGCCCCGCAGCTCCCGGCGCAGGATGCCGTCTGCCCGCCGCAGCAGCTTTTCCCCGTCAAGTACAGGCAGGATTAGGTTTCTCTCCTCTTTTTCCAGCGCGCCAAAGGCCTTGAGATAATGTCCCGCCGCTTCGGTCATCGCCTGGCACTTGTCAGTGCAGCTGATGATGGCCTCTCTTTTTTCTTTCAAACCCTCCAGCCGATAAAACTGTCCCATATTCACCACGCGATCCACCGCCGCCGGATACCGCGGCTCGATCACATGGGGGGCGGTGCCGTCTACCGCCGCCTTTCCCAGCACCGGGATCCATACGCCGTCCAGAGACTCCGGCGCGCCGCTGCAGTGGATGTACTCCACGTCGAGGCCCCGTCCCTCCGCCGCCGCGCCTATTTTCTGCATAAAGGTGGATTTTCCCGCTCCCGGCCCGCCCTTGAGGATCATGAGATCCACAAGGGTGGATTCTTTTGTCAGTTGATCGAACAAATTGCAAAAACCCTCGCCGCCGTTGGCGCCCAGAAAATAATGTGTTGTATGTACCATGGCGCTTCCCCCAGACCGTTTTTTGTTCTTATACCAACCTATGCGCCTGGGGAAGTCCTTGACATTGAAAAAAGGCTGTCCTCCGGCGGAGGACAGCCTTTTTTTTACAGAGGGCGTGTCTTTTTCCCTCTTTTTTCATTTTTGGCGGCTTAATTCCCGGATTCGGTCCACCGCCTCCTGATAGTAGCGGCTCCGCCAGCTGGGGAATGCCATGAGGATGCGGTTTTTCCGCTTTTCCGCCAGTTTCATGCGGTACTGGTTTTCCAGCAGCTCCAGATGCAGCCGTTCGCTGTTGCGTTCCTCCGTCTGGCGGGCCTGCCCCCGCTCCCGGATGGACGCCCACAGCTGCCGCTCTTCCTTCTGGTGGTTTTCCGCCAATTCCTTTTCCTCCGCGCGGTGCTGACGCTTCATCGCCGCCAGCTCGCCATAGCGGTCGGTGACATCTTCGGCATACTCCTTGATGTTGAGGACCGTGTCGGAAATGCTGTCGCCCAGCCGGTCGGACGTGGCGTGGATCTCCTGCGCCAGCGACATCAGCAGCTGCAAGCGCTGCTGCAAATGCCGGATCGCCACCAGCGTGGCCGCCAGGTCCGCCAAAATAACCGCCAAAAACACATACAAAAGCAAATGCCCCAGCAGAGAAGGAGTGCTTGTAATAAACCCGGCGATCAGCGGATGGATGATCCGCACGATAAAGGTGGCCGCCAGGCCCCAGACCAGGGAAAATTCCAGGCAGACATAGCCCTTGATATTGAACTTGTTGTCAGAGTAATCCCACCACTTGGCGTGAAAAAGCTTCTCCAGCACCCAGCCGGTGAGAAATTCCAGCGCGCTTGTCAGCACCACCGAGCCCAAAAACAACAGCACCAGCTTCTCGCTCAGAGGGGAGAGCAGCAAGATGACCGTCACAAGGCCAAAGCCATAAATGGGACACACCGGCCCGTTGAGAAAGCCCCGGTTGACAAATTTTCCCCGGCGCACCGCAGCATAGGCCACCTCCGCGCACCAGCCCAAAAAGGCATAGAAAAAAAACATCCAGGTCACTTCATAGAGAGATACATTCATGAATTTGTTCCACCATACTTTTCTTTTTGATTCAGTTCCCGTCTATTTTATTCCCATCCCTCCCGCCGCGCAAGAGGAAAATTTCCTTGACACCCGGGGGCAATTCACTATAATCAAGGTAGGCGGGGCACTTCAGCGGCCCGTTTCGGAATATCTGTGTGAACCGATACACGGGAGGTATGTGCATATGATCTATTTGTTTGGGGCGTTTGGCGCCGTTCTCTCCGGCATAACTGCCGTTCTGGCAGGCTGGACAGGCGGGCGGCTGATCGGCTTTTTTCTTTTGCTGACACTGGGGTACACGGCGGCTTTGCTGGTGGTGTATATCATTCTGCTTTGGATCATCTGCCTGTTTATCGACCGGCGCAAGCCCCAACTGCAAAACGACCCCTTTTTCCGTACGCTGCTGAACTGGACGGCGGAGCTTCTTTTTCAGGCGGCCCGGGTGCAGGTGAAGGTGATCGGCGCGGAAAACCTGCCCAAGGGGCGTTATCTGCTGGTGGGCAACCATCTCTCCAGCTTTGACCCCATCGTCACCGCCTGGGCTCTTCGCAAGGACCGCGTCGCTTTTGTGACAAAGCCCGAAAATATGCGCCTCCCCGTGGTGGGCTCCATCATCCACAAGTGCTGCTATCTGCCCATCGACCGGGAAAACTCCATGAACGCGGTGAAAACGATTCAAGCGGCCGTGGACCTGATCCACCGGGACGTGGTTTCCATCGGCATTTACCCCGAGGGCACCCGCAACCGGAGCCCGGAGCCTCTTCTCCCCTTCCGCAGCGGCGCTTTCAAGATCGCCACCAAGGCCGGCGTGCCCGTGGTGGTGGCGGCGGTGAGCGGCACCGATCAGATCCGCCGCAACTTCCCCCTGCGCTCCACCGTTGTCACGGTGAATTTCTGCCGGGTGATCGACGCGGAAACGGTCAGCGCCTCCAAAACCACGGAGCTAAGCGAGATGACCCGCTCCGTCCTGCTGGAAGCCCTGCATTGACGCCTTTTATTTCTTTTGCACAGAATCTGCTTGCTATTTTGGCGTTGCTTTGGACGAATACACGATAGCAATTCCAATAACAAACCGATATAATAGGTTTATAACAAGTAAAGGAGAAACTGTATGAACCGTTTTGTCGCGTGCGCCTGTCAGAACACCGTGGTGTTCTCTTGTTGTCGCACCCATTTGGTTCCTGCATTTTCTGCTTTGCGGTCCCGCCGGCCTTAGTTGATGCTGGCGGTGTAAGCCGATCGTTTTTTCAGCAGAGAGTGTATGGATACACTCTCTGCTGTTTTTTTGTTCTGCCGCGTGGAAAGGAGCTGCCCCATGGTGTATATCAGTTTGTCCGAGCGATGTCCTTTTTGTTTTTCCTGTCCCCTATTTAACATTTAAAACAGAAAGGATCATTGACAATGCCTGTTTATCAATCACTTTCCCAGCTGGTGGGCCGCACGCCCCTGCTGGAGCTGACCCATTTTGAAAACCAGAACTATCTGCGCGCCCGCGTGCTTGCCAAACTGGAGTATCTGAATCCGGCCGGTTCCGCCAAAGATCGGATCGCCCGGCAGATGATCGAAAACGCCGAAAAAGAGGGCCGCCTGCAGCCCGGCGGTGTCATCATTGAGCCCACCTCCGGCAACACCGGTATCGGTCTTGCGGCGCTGGGTGCCTCCCGTGGCTACCGGGTCATTTTGACCATGCCCGAGACCATGAGCCAGGAGCGCCGTGCTCTTTTGAAAGCCTACGGCGCCGAGCTGATCCTCACGGACGGCAAACGCGGCATGGCGGGCGCCATGGAAAAGGCGGAAGAGCTGGCCGCCTCCCTGCCCGGCAGTATGCTGGCCGGACAGTTCACCAATCCCGCCAACCCCCAGGCCCACCGTGAGACCACCGGCCCGGAGATCTGGCAGGATACAGAAGGCGCCGTAGACATCTTTGTGGCGGGCGTGGGCACTGGCGGCACGCTCACCGGCGTGGGTGAATATCTCAAAGCGCAAAAGCCCTCCGTCCGTCTGGTGGCGGTGGAGCCCGCTTCCTCGCCCCTGCTCTCCGGCGGAAAGGCCGGCCCCCACGGCCTGCAGGGTATCGGCGCCAATTTCATTCCGGAAATCCTTGACCGCTCCAACATTGATGAAGTGATCCCCGTGACGGAAGAGGACGCTTTTGCTACCGGCCGGGCCATTGCCCGGGCTGACGGCGTTCTCACCGGCATCACCTCCGGGGCCGCCGTGTGGGCCGCCAAAGAGCTGGCCCTCCGCCCGGAAAACGAAGGGAAAACCATCGTGGCGCTGCTGCCGGACACCGGGGACCGGTATTTGTCCACAGCGCTGTTTGACAATTGACGGGTGAAGATAGTGATGCGTAACGAAACGATTCGATCCGCCGCTGCCGGTCTGGCGGAAAACCTGGCAAACGCCGCTTTTCCCCTGTACGGTGACGGCCTGCGCCTGCCGGACAGAAAAGCGGTGATCGGCATTTTAAGGGACCTGCGAAAGGTCATGTTTCCCGCCTACTTTGGGGAGAAGTCGCTGATGGGACTGCCGGCGCAGGACTATGAATTTCAGCTGCTGGAGAGCATTCAGATCCAGCTGGAGCATCAGATCGCGCTGACGCTCCCTCAGACGCCCGCCGATCGGGAGCGGGCCGGAGCCATCAGCCTTGACCTCATCGCCCACCTGCCCGCCATTCAGAAGATGCTGCTCAAGGATATGGACGCCATTTTTGACGGCGACCCCGCCGCGGCCAGCAAGGAGGAGATTCTTTTTGCCTATCCGGGCCTGTACGCCATCTTTGTCTACCGGGTGGCGCACCCGCTGTATGAGGCGCACGTCCCTCTGATTCCCCGCATCATGAGTGAGTACGCCCACAGTCGCACCGGTATCGACATCCACCCCGGTGCCACCATCGGCGCCCATTTTCTCATTGACCACGGCACCGGTATCGTCATCGGTGAGACGACCGTGATCGGCGATCATGTGAAGCTGTACCAGGGCGTGACGCTGGGCGCCCTCTCCCCCCGCAACGGCCACAACTCCATTCCCGGCAAGCGCCACCCCACAGTGGAGGACAACGTGACCATTTACTCCGGCGCCACCATTCTCGGCGGCGACACCGTCATCGGCAGGAACACGGTCATCGGCGGCAACGCCTTTTTGACCCAGTCCGTGTCCGGCAACACCAAGGTGGTCATCAAGGCTCCGGAAACCATCTATAAAACCGCTCACGCAAGCGTGTAATGACAAAACAGCACCCGGCTTTCGCCGGGTGCTGTTTTTATCTCAGCCGATCAATGATTCGGACAGCTCAATGCCGGGGTTTTCCTTGGTGAGAAAATTCACGGCCCACACGCCGCCGAACACCACCAAGCTGTGGCCCTTGTAGTCCTCCAGCAGCGCCGCGCCCGAGGGCAGTGTCAGATCCTTGGGGTCCTCGCAGGGGCATTTGGTGATAAAACGCATATGCTCGTAGGGCAGCGTATACATATACAGCTCCACGCCGTACTCGTTTTTCATCCGGTACTCGAACACGTCGAACTGTAGCGTGCCCACCACGCCCACAATGACCTCCTCCATGCCGGCGCCCGGCACCTTGAAGATCTGGATGGCACCCTCCTGGGCGATCTGCTCCGCGCCCTTGATGAACTGCTTGCGCTTCATAGTGTCCTTGGGGCTGACACGGGTGAAATGTTCAGGCTCAAAGGTGGGGATGCCGGAGAAGCGGAACTTTTGTCCCGGCATGGTGATGGTATCGCCGATGGAGAAAATGCCGGGATCGAACACGCCGATGATGTCGCCGGCGTAGGCCTCGTCAATGATCTCCCGTTCGGAGGCCATCATGTGCTGGGGCTGGGAGAGGCGCATTTTCTTGCCGCCCTGCACATGGTAAAGCTCGGTATCCCGCTCGAATTTGCCCGAGCAGATGCGCATAAAGGCCAGGCGGTCCCGGTGGGCCTTGTTCATATTGGCCTGAATCTTAAACACAAAGGCGGAGAAATCCGGGGAAAACACGTCGATCTCGCCGCAGTCCGCCACCCGGGGCAGCGGCGGCGTGGTCATACGCAAAAAAGCGTTCAAAAACGGCTCCACGCCGAAGTTGGTCAGAGCCGACCCGAAAAACACGGGGCTCAGCGTCCCGTTGTGGACGGACTCCATCTCAAACTCACGGCCGGCGCCCAGCAGCTCCACGTCGTCCCGCAGTTGCTCCCAGCGTCTTTCGCCGATAAGCGTGCCCACGGCGGGATCGTCCAGATCGACTTCTTCAACGCCGGCTTTTTTGGCATGGCCCTCATCGGCGAAGAACAGAATGTGCTTCTTCTCCCTGTCGTAGACGCCCCGAAACTCCTTGCCGGAGCCGATGGGCCAGTTGACGGGATAGGTGTCGATGCCCAGCTCCCGCTCCACTTCCTCGCACAGGGACAGCGGATCCTTGGCTTCCCGGTCCATCTTGTTGATAAACGTGAAAATGGGAATGTGCCGCATGGCGCAAACCTTGAAGAGCTTTCTTGTCTGAGGCTCCACGCCCTTGGCGCCATCAATGACCATCACCGCCGAGTCCGCCGCCATCAGCGTGCGGTAGGTATCCTCGGAGAAGTCCTGATGGCCGGGGGTATCCAGAATATTGATGCAATAGCCGCCGTGCTGAAACTGCATCACGGAGGAGGTAACGGAAATGCCTCTTTGCTTTTCGATCTCCATCCAGTCCGAGGTGGCCGCTTTGGCCCGTTTCCCCTTGACCTCTCCGGCCTGAGCGATGGCCCCGCCGTAGAGCAGAAATTTTTCCGTTAATGTGGTTTTACCGGCGTCGGGGTGCGAAATGATCGCAAAGGTGCGGCGCCGGGAGATTTCTTCACGCAAGGTGGCCATAGTTTTTCCTCCCATTTGATATACAACTTACTTAATTTAGCACACAGCCGCCGCTTTTACAAGATTTTCTTGGGAAAATGCCTGTTTTTTCTCTCACAGGCCCAAAGTCTCCCCAATCAGCACCACTTCCATGTCGATATGGCGCATTTTCCAGTGGTAGATCATCTCGCCGCAACAGATCCGGTCGGGGCTGGCGCAGTCCCAGCACTGTTCCGGGTGCAGGGCGCAGGGCGTCCGGTAGCCGTGGCGCACGATATTGGCCGGCGCCGCCAGATTCCGGGCCCGAAAGCGGGCTTCTTCCAGCGTGGGAACGATCTTGTTGGCGCCCGCCACGAAATATACCTTGTCGTGGCCGAACAGCGACCCGGCCACCCGGTTGCCGGTGCCGTCGATGTTCACCATTTCCCCGGTTTCGGCGATGGCGTTGACGGAGGTGAGAAAGACGTCCGTCAGAAGCGTCCGGCGGGCCGTCTGCCAGAAGTCCAATCCCTGGGGCGGATGCTTGGGGTCCACCACTGTATTGTGCGCGCCCAGGCGCTGAAATAGCCCAAGCGTTTCCAGCGTCATGGAGTCTCCAAAGCCCACCGTTTTGCCGTCGATGGCGCCATCCAGCGCATCCGCCGCTTCCGCCGCGGTGTCGAACCACCGCACTGTATAGTCCCGCCGCCGCAGCGCCGCCATTGTCTTTTCCCGATCCATGCCCATCCTCTTTTCTTTTTTCTCATTATAGCACGTTCCGCCGCCAATTCCTACGGTCTGCCGTCTTGCAAAGGCGCTTTCTTTCCGCTATGATAGAGGTACAAAATTTTACCGTCCCCCAAAGGGGGACAGAAAAGAGGCTCTGCCATGCTGATCTCCTTTGACGCTATGCCCCCCGTGGCCGTTCCCCATTTCAAAGACGGTGACAAAGAGGCTCTGATTCAAAAATTCGAGGACGAAAACGGGAAAATTCTCATCCTCACTCTTCAGCCGGAAGCCTCTATCGGCTTTCACATCCACGAAACCAGCAGTGAAATGATCTATGTGCTCTCGGGCAGCGGCACCGTCACCGGCGACGGCGCGCCGGAAACCCTGGGGCCGGGTCTTTGCCACTACTGCCCCAAAGGCCACGGCCACAGCATCCGCAACGACGGCACGGAGGATCTGGTGATGTTTGCCGTGGTCCCCAACCAATAAGGCGTCAGACGCCCCGCGCCTTGGGAGGATCTTCCGGCAAGTTCTCCTTTTCTTTCTAAGCAAGCTGTGCTATTATGTCAAAAGAATCACAAGAGGAGGGATTTGCCGTGCCGCTGCAACAGCATCTGGAACAATCGCAAAAGCTGATCCTGACGCAGGCCATACGTCAATACCTCCACTGTCTGGAGCTCCCCGTGACAGAGCTGCAAAGCTATTTGCAGGAACTGGCTCTGTCCAACCCGTTTCTGGAGGTGGCGGATCCGCCGCTTTCCGGCCAAGCATCGGAAGCCTCTACCCCCGCTGAGCAAGCCATGTTTTTCTCGGTATCGGAGCGGGAGATCTGGAAAGCCCGAAAGCAGGAACCGGCAGATGCCCCGGACTTAGCCAGTTACGTCACGCGGCCCGCTTCTTTTTCGGATTATCTGGAAGAACAGCTGGGCCAGTCGGCGGCGCTGGATGAGCCAATGCTCTCATTGTGCCGGTATCTGGTGGGTTGTCTCAACGCGGCGGGCTATCTGGACTGTCCGCTGGATCAGCTGGCAGAGGAGATCCACCTGCCGCTGTTCGATCTGGAACAGGCCCTGTATGTGGTCCAGGCGCTGGACCCGCCGGGCGTGGGAGCCAGGAGCCTTTCCGAATGTCTGCTGCTCCAGCTGGCGCAGAGCCGGGAGTTTACAGAGGTCAATATCCATCTGATCCAAAGCGGTCTGCCTCTGCTGGCCAAAAACGACTACGCCGGGCTGAGCCGCCTTTTGGGCGTCCGGGTGCCGGAGGCCAAACACGCCGCCTCCGTGATCCGTTCTTTGAATCCCCTGCCCTCCTCCGGATTTTACAGCGGTGAAGGCACCGGATTCGTGGTACCGGAAGCTGTCATCACCTATCCCGGTGGGGTTCTGCATTTGGAGTTCACCTCCGGGCGCACGCCCCTTCTCACGCTGAACCGCTCTTACTGCGATCTCGTCAACAACGAGGCGTATCCGGACGCGCAGGCCTATCTGCATCATCAGCTGTCGGAGGCTCAGGAGCTGCTGGGCGGGATTCAGCGGCGAGATGATACCCTGCTTGCGCTGCTCAAGGCGCTTTTGGCGCTGCAGCGGGATTATTTTATGGAAGCAGGCGCCTTGCAGCCAATGACCATGGCCCAGGTGGCAGAGAAAACCGGGCTCCATGTATCCACCGTCAGCCGGGCTGTCAAAGGGAAGTACATACAGGTGGGCAGCCGCATGGTGCCGCTGCGCAGTCTTTTCTCCGCCGCGCTCTCAGGTGACGGCGGACAGGTGGTCTCCGCGGCGGCGGCGCGGCAGCAGATCAAGCGGTTCATTACCGCGGAGGACAGTCCGCTGTCCGATGGGGCGCTGTGCGAGGCACTCTCCGGCATGGGCATCACACTCTCCCGCCGGACGGTGGCCAAATACCGGGAAGAGATGGGGATCCCTCCCGCCAACCAGCGGAAAAAGAAAGTATAAGACATTTGCATTTTCCCTTGCAAATCGGTGGGATGCGCCTATGATAACAGGTAACGGGAGATGATGTTTCATGGACAAGTCTTATATGCCCTTTGATTACACCCGCGCCGTCCTCCGGCAATATAAAAAGGCACCGGGCACCGGGAAGCACAGGCCCAAGAAAAAGGCCGCGTCCTGCAGGCCGTCTCCCTTTTTGGTGGGTATGGGAACCTTCCTCTACGAATTGTTCTGGAATAACAAATATTGAAAAACGAGGGCTGCCGTGCAGTCCCCGTTTTTTATATGTCTGAGGCGCCGTCGTGGATCCCCAGCAGCAATGTGCCGTCCTTCACGGTCACGGTCACAGGCTTTCCCACAAAATGATTGCTGACGCCCAGGGGAAATTCCGCCGTGAGACAGGCGTCCTCCAGCGGATACTGGCCGCCGCGGATGGTGACGCCGGTGGCCGGCGTGCCCAAACAAAACACGGAAAGGATCCCCCCCGCCCGGGCGGGAAAGCGGGCGCTGCCGCCGCAGATGGCGGTATACCACTCATGGTCGCCGTAAAGATATCCCTGTGCTCCCCGTGCCGCCAGATACAGCAGCGTTTGCAGGTTGGCGATGGTATGGTCGGTGCGATTTCCGCCAAGACCGCCGTACATGTGAAAGATCCGCTGCCCCAGGGACAGACCCTTTTTCACCGCCAGCATCATATCCGTGTCGTCCTTTTCCACCGGTACACGAAGAATACGGGAAAAATCCGGTATCTTTTCCAGCGAGTCAAAATCGCCCAGCAGCAGATCCGGCTCGATCTCCTCTTGCAGACACCAGCGGTAGCCGCCGTCCGCCGCGATCACATAATCACCTTTTTCTGGCCTTTGTGTCAAGCCGTAATAGCTGCCGGCGCCAAAGATATAGCAGGCCATCCTCTCACCTCCTTTGCGCGCTATCATCATAGCACAAACAGCGGTACTTGACAAACAGAAATCGGGATGTTATATTGAGGTTACAACCCAAGGGGTGCTGGTGCAAGCCGGCTGAGATGAGACGTAGTGCCGTCCGATCCCTCGAACCTGATCCGGGTAATGCCGGCGTAGGAATGCGAAGATATTGTTTTGCTGCAATTACCGCATTGCGACGCCGCATGGCTCGCCATGTGGTATTTTTTTTGCAGAAAGGAACCAATCGATTATGAACCATCTGAAAGTCCGTGCCCTGTGCGAGGGCGCCATTATGGTGGCCCTTGCCACCGTGCTGAGCTATCTCAAGCTCTTTGAACTGCCCCAGGGCGGCGCTATCTCCATCGGTATGCTGCCCGTTTTGTTCTATTGCTGCCGCTGGGGGCTGAAGGACGGCCTTCTGTGCGCCTTTGCCTACGGCCTTTTGCAGCTGATGTTTGATGGCGCCTATGCCTGGGGCTGGACCTCCATGCTGCTTGATTACATCGTGGCCTACACGCTTCTGGGCTTCGCGGGATTCTTTGCCCGGAAAAAGAACGGCATCTTTTTAGGCACCGCGGTGGGCTGCGCGCTGCGCTTCGTGGCTCACTTTATCAGCGGCGTCACCATCTATCGCATCTATGAACCCACCGAACTGTTCAACACCTCCTTCACCAATCCCTATCTCTACTCCGCCGCCTACAACGGCAGCTATGTCTTCCTGGATATGGTGATCTGTCTTGTGATCTTCGCGGTGCTGTACCGCCCCTTGCAGAAGTACTTTTTAGGGCAGGACCTGTCCCGGGCCTGATCGTTTTTCCGGTTTTTGAAGGAGCGTGCGGCGGCATTTGCGGCCGTGCGCTCTTTTGTTGTTTCTTTTCCCGCCTTTTCCGCCTGTTTTCCTCCGTTCTTCCCCGTTTTTCCCCGTTACATGCGCCCGGAAATTTTCCTTCGATTTCCTCTTGTATTTTGTAAAAAACTGTTGACAAAAATCGTCGAATCTGTATAATAGTATTTGTTCGTCAGAACACAGCGGGATTGTGTAAGGGTAGCACAGCAGACTCTGACTCTGTATGTGAGGGTTCGAATCCTTCTCCCGCTGCCATTAGAAAACCCTGGGGCCAATAGGCTCCGGGGATTTTTCTTTGTCGTTTCAATGGTTTCAGCCGTTTGAGAATATAAAAATATTTATGTGGTGTATAAGCAAATGACACGCCGTTAGCAAAAAATTCAAGCCAAAACGCTAACGAAAATGCTAATAAAAAACAGCCCCGCTGGAGCATCAATCTCCCGCGGGGCTGTGTCGTATTCCCAAGTGATTGGGATTTTACTGTGGAATTAGGATTAACTTCGAGATTTGCGATAAAAATCCCGCCGGGATAAATCCGGCGGGATATATTATTCTTTTGGTTCGTCTTGCGTCGCATTTTGCATCATAGCATTAATATTCACCACTGGAAGCACAATTGGATCCGTTTCGGGCTGTGATGTAATAAGGGTAAGTTCAGCACGAACATACGCAAACAGTATAGCTACCGCGTTTTGCTCTAAAAGAATTGACTTGTATTCATAGCTCTCATCAATCTCACAGAATCCGCTAATCTGAACACTTGCCTCATACTCTTCCGGACGCAGAGCAATTACTTTTAATGTCACACGGTAATTTCTGTCATCCTTTTTCTGGACCGATGTCTTAAAAGAAATCTTCGTTTCTTCGGCATCATCATTTTTGAACCCAAGTCGTTTGAACGTTATACTGTCATAAACAACACGAGGAATTTTCAATACACTCGTAATTGTATTCCCGTTCTGTGAAGTAAGTTCTGACATATAATAATCTCCCTCGAATATACTTATGCTGCAGACGGTGCAAACTCGTGGACTGTAGCGGGTATGTATGCATAAGAATTATTATCTTTATGCTTTGAATACTCCACTGCACTTCTTGAGTTTATATCAATTTTTTTGTAATCAAAACTGAATTCGCTTGCGTTTTTAATTGAAAATTGACTATCGACATATTTTTCTCCATCTTCGATTTGTCCAAATTTTTCAATTGCTTCGCGAGCTGTCATTCCTATCAACGAAAAGAATTCATCATCATTCATGGAATCCAGCTCATCCTCAAAATTCTTCAGCGCTTTTCTAAGCCTATCATCCATAACTGCATTCCTCCAAATCTGTAATATATTGACTATCCCTTAAGCAGAAAATAGTGCTATTTGACACAAATGATTTCGTAAACTTAAAGCCATTTATAGTAATTGACTCAAATATGATATGACTCTGCTTGATGACAACTTTATAGCAATATTCATCGCATATTTTGTTAATAATAAAACAGTCTAATTTACTTGCATCTTCTAATAAAGATCTTATCCTCGGGTCTGTTGCGCCTCTGGTAGCCGCCTTTCTAAAATAGGCTTCACTATAATATTCAAAAACACTTTGGTCATACGCTTTTCTTAAATCAAAAATTTTTTTATTTTCAATTTTTACTGTTGCCCTTAATATGGTGGGTGAGGAAAATGTACGATTACGTCTCGCCCACTTCAGAGCATTTGCTTTTGCTTGAACAGAGTCGTCATCGCTAATAAAAAAATAAATGCCACTTCCGGCCCACTCCGATTCTTTTTCGCTTATATTGAATTTTTTCTCTTTTATTATAATGTCAGCGAAATGGCCATCCGTTCCATGGTAGCAATCAAAAATCTCCATATCTATATGATCAACCCCACCAAGATAGTACGCCCATTAAATCAAAATTCAGCAATTTTTCATCATGTTAGGCGCAACCGTGATATTATAAGCACCGTTTCTATATAAGTCAAGTAAAACTTTTGTACTTAAACAATACCACAAAAAAAGCGTCTGTCAAGATGCAGCGTATGCTTAAGAAAAAATATTTACAGCATTACGCAGAGTTGTGACATTCACTCAGTTAGAATTTCCCGATTTTTTCTTCTTAACCATATTGTGTTGATATTAGTATACCCATATCTAAAAAATTCAAATCATTGTACTTTCTGTTGCATATTAATGCAAAAATAATCCCCCTACCAGCCGAAGCCAGTAGGGGGAAAATCTTATTTGGGAATCCAAATCTCCTGCCCGGCGTAGATCAAGCCGGGATCCGAAATATCGTTGTGGTTGGCCAGCGCCGCCACGGTGGTGCCGAACTGCTGGGCAATGCCCCACAGCGTATCTCCAGCCTGCACGGTGTATGTAGTCTCCTGCGGCTCGTCAGGCTCCAGCTTGGCATTTACGGCGCCCTGTACGGCCACATAGTCATAGCCGGACGCCTCAAGCCTCTGCTGGCGCTCTGCACCGTTTCCCCACGCCCCGGCGATAACTTCCGCCGCCAGCTCGTCCACCGTCTTAGCGGGCGTCTCCTGTGGTGCATCAGCCGGCGCGTCAATGCCATAGCCGTTGCGCCCCGCCGCCAGGATGATGGAAGGGAAATCCTGATAGCAATAGTCCTGGTCGCAGGTGTGACCGGCGATCTGATTGCTGCGTACCAAGTTAGTGCCGCCGCCAAATTGGTGCATGGGATAGTCAGTGGTCTCCTCTTTGCACCAAGCCGCGTACCACCAAGTATACCGCTGGGACAGCACCGTGCCGGAACAGTGGTTGCGGTAAAAGTCGCCGTTGCAGTAGACTCCGGCGAAATAGCCGTTTGCCTCCATCGTCTGGCACCAGGCCGCAATGATGGCGTCCATGGCGTCTTTGCCCAGGGCCTTTTGGTCAGCGTCCTCGCAGTCCAGATAGACGGGATAATCGAACTGCTTACCGGCAAGCACGTTGTCGATCAGGTAGGTCGCTTCCTGCTGCGCCTCTGCAACGGTGGTTGCCAAGCTGTACTGATAGCAGCCCACGCCGATCCCCAGCGCCCGGGCCTGCTGGTAGAAGTCTTCGAAGCAGCTGTCCTTGTCACAACTGTTGGCGCCGCGCAGGATCACGAACTCCACGCCCTCGGCCTGCGCCTGAGCCAGATCAAGACCCCGCTGCCAGCGGCTGATGTCGATACCGAACTTACGCATTTTTTTCACCTTCACTTTCTGCGGCCACGCTGCCGCCCTTGTCCTCGGTCACCTGTTTCAACTTTCCAAAAATATTGCCGATGAATCCGGGAACAGGCGTCCCAAACGACGCCACATTTTCTAGAATCGAAATGCACTCGTTGATGATCAGCCAGATGATCGCAACCAGAGAGATCAAAAAGTCGATATGCCATGTGATGCCGATGCTTACAAGCCCCGACTTGATAAGCCAGTCTGCTACCATGGCCACAGCCACGATGACCAGATACCCAACCTTTTTGATGATGCCCTTGATGCCGATTCGGCTGGATAGCGTGGCCGTATACCACGCCTTGGTCATGCCGGTGGCATAGTCGACGATCATAGCAAACACCAGCACGATCAGCGGCACCACCATGGCACCCATGTAGCTGCACAGACCCGCAATGGCCGTAGCCAGAATTGCCTTGATTCCTGTTTCTTTCATTTGTTTACCTTCTTTCTTTTATTTTCTGCGCCGCTCGGCGCTGTGTTTATTTCCACCGGCCTTTTACGTCGATATTAAATTTGCAGGATTTTGCGCCCGTTGTGGTGTCATCTGAAGACGCATAACAGGTTATCGACGATGTTGTCGCCTTAAAGCTCGACGGTATCGAAAAATAATCGCCAATCTGTGCAACAAACGTAAACATTGGCGCGGCCGCAAGCGTAAATGGCAGGTCGATGGATTTGTAGTAACATTGTCCATATTTTTCGCTTGTGTAGTAGGCCGTCAGCGTTCCCGTCCATGTGCCCCAGCACTCAAACGCTCCGGATGCCCATTTCCGATACGTCCAAATTCCACTTGTTCCTTGTTCCACCACGAAATCCGTTATCCCATAGATGTCTGTATCGCCGATCTTCGTGCTTCCGTCAAACTTCGCCTTCCAACTCATACGGAATGTGTCGGGATCTTCAGCGATGCCGCCGATACGGATGCCGTTAATGTCAAAATTGATATTAATCGGCACGTTGATGGTGCTGACATCTATCGATAGCGTTGATTGCGTCCCGGTGCCATCTTCCGCCAAAACCGTAAGTTTGCGCGATACATCAGTCCCGATCGCTGTGAAATAATACGTCCACGTCCCCGCGCCGTGCCACGCCGGGCCTTGCGTTGTCTTATCTGTCAGCGATACAGTCAATTTCGCCGCGTTTTCAAGATCAAGCAAGCTTAAGCCCAGAGTAAACGTCACTTTAACATCTGTGCCAGAATCAGCGGTTGTCCACACGCCGCCCGCATAACTGCCCCGGGCGTATGTCAATCCGGCGATTACCGGCGGCGTATACGCAAGCACCGTGATACTGCGCGTGGTAGATGCCGTGCGTCCGCGGCTGTCTGTTGCCGTGATGGTGATTGTCTTGGCACCGGCGTCAAGCAAGCCGGATGTCCAATCCGCTCCGCCGCCCGCGCCGATGCCTGTGATTACAATAGATCGTATCGTGCTGCCTTTTACACCGGCGGCAGTCGTCTGAACCCGCGCTTTTGTCCAGCCTGCGGCATATGCATTTTTGGGGGTCAACCAACCGTTCGTGTTGACGGGCGATATCGTACACGCGCTGATGGTCGGCACCATAGATGCTGGGGTATATAGGTCGACGCTAATTGACTTGCGCCCAATTTCGCTGCCGCCCTCGCCGGTGTATGTGATGCAGGTAAGCGTCGCAGCGGCATAAGCACTGTTGGGGATTTGTTCGGCCAGATCGATTGACGGATTCCACATAAGTGTCCCGCTGCCGGTAAGATAGCCGATTGTCCCGGATGCACCGCCAAATTGATATTGCACGGTATGCACAAAATCCGGGGAGGCAGATGCGACCGTAATTGTCCCGGCTGTTCCCATTGTCAGCGGATCGCATGAAATGGACGACGCCCGGGGCAGCGCATCCAAATCAAAGCTTCCTGATCCGGAGACATTTTGAGAGCTGGAGAATATTGCCGCTGACACGGATGTGGAGAAACTGCGCGTGCCATCTGTATTGTGCGCTATTGTGATATCGCCGCTGGCCACCGTGGTACCATCATACAGCTGGATTCTGCCGCCGCCGGAATACACCGTCTGCCCATCAATGATGACTGTAAACGGGCCAGATACGTAATACGATGACGATGCTGATCCGGCGCCTTTCAGCACCCAATGAACTGTGGACGTAGCGGGGTTTGCCGCTATGTCATACCCTGTTCGCGACCAGGACAGCTGAAGATAACGCCCTTCGTATGCGCTTGTGTTTAATGATCCAGAAATTGCCATACTTACACCGCCTTTACAATGGATAACGACCCGTTGGGCTGCACCACAACTGCTCCGGAGCCAAGCTGAAACTTCTTTAGATTTGGCATCAAGAACGACGTTACATCAAGAGACGTCAGCGGATTGTCCTGCAGGTCATAGAAGGCAATGCAATCATTTTGTTGTTTTAGCACCACAGCATTTTTGCTTGATCCTATCTGAAGCACCGGGTGGCCATCGGTATCGGTTGTCACGCGCAGGAAGTCCGACAGCGTAGCTCCGTTGACGCTGATCCGCTCCGCCGACAGCTGGCCGGTGGTGATGCAGTCAGCGTTGACCGCGCCGTCCATGGTCAGTGCCACCTTGGTGATAGTGGTGCCGCCGTCCACCGAGTAGCCAAGGCCGCCGGCCGACATGATCCACATGCGCGTTGAAGGCGTTACCGTGGGCGTGTCCTGAATCACCCAGCCGGTGGGAAACTCTCCGCTTTCATCAAACGTGAGCCGCCAGTACCCGCCGGCGCCGCCGATGATGCGCTGCGTGGCGGTCTGGAGGGCGGCGGTAAGGCCGGCATACATCTGCTCCAACTTTGCGTCCGATGGCCGCTTGTCCATGACGGCGGCGGCGTCAGACTTGCCGTAGCAGGAGGCTGATATACTCAGTCCGCCGGAAAGTTTGATCTCCTGCCCCATTACGGCCACGGGCAGAACGGTGCCACTGCGGTCCACAGCGCTGATGATGTCGCCGCACTCCACAGACGGATCGCCGCGCCATTTCAGTTTCGCCGGTGCAATCACGGTGCCCTTAATCTGGTCATATACCGTGTTGGCGATTTCCTGCGTCATGTACGGGTTCATGCTGGTGATTCCGGTGCCTGTTCCGGCGGTGACGGGGCTTTCCTTGGTGCCGGTGGTAAGAGAGCGCACCACAAAATTGTCCACTGTGGTGCGCTCCAGGCCGCCCATATACTGATTGGATCGCTCCACTGTCAGGCCGGCGGACGCGTACCAGCGGAACGTCAGGTTCCCGTTGCGGTCGAAGCAGGCGTTCTTCCCCATCAGCCCGGCAATCCATCCGATCTGCTGCTTGCAGGTGCCGGTGGAAAGCTTGCTGATGGTGTAGGAGGGGAACGTTACGCCGCTGTCCAGCGTCACACCGCACTGCTGGCAGATGTCCGCGGCAACGGAGGTAACGGCGGCCGGGAATGATACTGTCGGAACATAATCGCGCTCCAGCTTGCTCATGCCGTCGTAGGCGGTGATCTCCACAGGGTTGCTCTTTGCGTTTACATCCGTGACGTAGAATTTCCCCAGCGGGATATAAACAACTGTGCCGGCCACTTTCAGCCCGCACGACGGCACAAGGTAACCGCCGGAGAGCGGTATGCGCGTCTCTGGCTGCCGGAGCTTGCACTTGATGTAGCTGCTGCAGGTGCTCCCGATGCTGATGCCGTCGGAGCTGTCAAAAACCTCATTCAGCGTGATTCCTGACAGGCTTGTGCCAGCTACGTCTGTTTCCCCGTTAAACTGTACTTTCTTCGTAAACTCCCGCCCTGCGCCTTTGCAGGCGGCGTGAAAGGCGTCTGTTACTGCATACATATCTCACCTCACTGCTCAATAAAATTGATGGACACATTGCCCCACACCCAGTCGCCTGTGCCCTCGTCGTAGCGCAGCATGGGCACAGAGCGGTCGCCCACATAGCAGGTCATGGAGCGCATAGCACCCGTGTAGGCGTCCGGGTAACTCAGGGTAAAAAAGATGTCCTCCACCGCTTTGAGCAGTGAGGACATATCTGCTTTGGATAGGGGCGGCCAGCTTACTTCCAGCTTGCGCTTGACGGAGACACGGTCCCGGAACATGGTACCGTCATCAGCACGGCCAGATCCATCTTCACCGTCCAGGTCATTGATCGACCAGTTCACCGTTTCCGGCGTGGGAAGATTGACAGTGGTGCCGCCTGCCTTTGTAACGATCAATATTGCTGTCATGCTGCCTCCTTTACGTCAAAAGCGGTGATTCGCCGGTGGAACGGACGATGGCGTTGTTGCGCTGCACCACATTCTCATACACCACCCTGCCGTCCAGGTTGACGGTGAGGGCAATGTTTCCGCCGCCGGACTTTGCAAAGGCCAGCATGGCGTCCATCAAGGGCTGCATGGTGATGGCCACGGCCTGCTGGATGGTTTCCAGCGGGGCCTCCACGTTTGTGCCATGGTGCTGATCGCCGAGGACGGCCATAAACTCACGGTTGGGCGGTATAACGGCGCCCTGGGCGAGGCGAGGGATATGCACATTTCCCCAGTTCACACGTCCGATGTTTACTCCGGGAATTTTATTTAGGATGCCGGTCATCCCGTTCACCATGTCACCGACGCCGCCAAGAACCCAGTTTATTCCGGATTCAACCCCCGATATTAACCCGTTCATTATCGTTCTGCCCAGGTCGTTCCACCATTGAGAGGTAAACACAGGAGCTACGTTTGCGTTCCACCACGACTTTATGTCCTGCCAGCCTTCCTTCAAGCACGCTCCGATTGACGTTATCCACATCTTGAAAGTGCCCGATTTAATTCCAAAGGTAATAGCGCATCCTAAAAGGGAGAGCCCTGCGATTATCATTAGAATATTCCCGGTAGACATTCCGATGACAAGGAGGCCCATTCCTCCAAGGAGCAAAGCGTCTGTTACCCATCCTGAAACTTGAGGCAAGCAAAGGGCTTCCCACCATTTTTGAAACGACCCATTGTCGAGCCCAAATCCGACTCCAATTCCAAGCGTTACAACGCCTAAGATCATCAGGAGTATATTTTGCGTTACGATTCCGAACACAAGCATTCCCATGCCGCCAATAAGGATTGCGGCGGTAACCCATTTTTGAGCCTCAGGAAGCCCCAAAACATCCCACCAGCTCTGAAACGTCCCGCTCTCGGTTCCAATCGCTATTCCAGCCCCAAGAAGTCCTGCTCCGATTAGTAGCATAGCGACATTCGAAAGCAAAATTCCGAACACGATAAGTCCAATTCCAACAAGAAGAAGTGCCGGAACAATCCAATTTGATACCTCCGGGAGCCCCAAGACATCCCACCAGTTCTCAAAGGTTCCGCTTTCAACACCGAATGCAATACCGGCCCCGAGAAGTAGAACGCCGCCTATTACCATCTTTATATTTTGAGTACAGATTCCGGCTACAATAAAGAATATTCCGCCAAGAATCAATCCGGCGGTTACCCATCCGGCCGCTTGATCTGTCATATCTTTCATCCAGCTCATATCTCCGCTGAAATCGGGGGTCACTCCTCCGGAAGCTCCTCCAGATGATCCTCCGCTACCGCTTTCTCCGCTTGATAGCTGGTTAATTTCATCGAATCCAGCGAGTTGCTTCTTTGCCTTTTCAGCAGCATTGCCAGCCGAGCTGATAGCATCTGTTTCTCCGTACAAGGCCTCTGCGGATTTTCTCGTTTGATCGATTGACTTTCCAGCAATCCAGGAGAACAGCTTTGATACGGCATTGATTACGGCTGTAAGAACACTCACCAGAAATACGAATGCCGGAATAACAACCTCCACAATCGGCTGCGCCATAGTAAGAAGTGCGCCCTTTAGCCTTGCCATTGCTGTTGAGGCTTCACCGTTTGTTTTTATGACCTTGCCGATCCAGTCACGCAGCTTTGCCAGTGACTGTGTAATCACAGTAAAGATCAGCGCACTGCGAATAACCTCCCTCAGGCGCATTTTGAAGCGCTGCATACTTTTTTGGGCGCTCTCGACGGCGGTGCCCATGGCGGTGCCTCCCTTGCTTGCGTTTACAAGCTCCTGCTGGATGCCACCGGCCTTTTCTTTCTGGCGGTCTAACTCGATGGTTGCATTGCTAATTGCTGCGTCATACCTCTCTGCACGTCCCTGGACGCCGTTCCATTGCGCCTGCAAGCCTTTTACAATCTCCTGCTGGTCGCTTATTTTATCGGGAGAAAATGCCGAATCCGTAGCCGTCTGCATCTCGTACAGCTTCATCTTTGCAGCATCCAGTTCTGCACCGAGCTGCTTCGCATTTTCCGCGAGAGGAAAGCGCTCCGCCTTTTTCTGCGCAATACTGTCCTCGAGCCGTTCTACCCGCTTTTGGGTGCTTTGCAACTTTTTTTCCAGTTCCTTGTTATCAAGATCAGTGGAAAAAGTGATTGTTCCGTCTACCATGTTCTCACCTCGTTCTATTGATGTTTTGCGTGACATTTCGCATTATTTGAGTTATGGTATATTTGATAAATAAACGGGGGGCGATTTTTTGGATGATTATCAAATTATAATCACTCGAGCAAGCTCTTTTTATGGGTGTGCAATAGACTATTCCGTTGAATTGGACGGTCTTCCCATTGGGATATTGAAGAACGGATCTACGCTGTCAATACCTTCTACGCAGGGGACGCATATTCTTTCTTTTATTTCAAAAGGGAAAATTGATGCGCGCATTTCTGTTTCGGTTCATCCGGAGCAACGCATTGTAAGGCTTTTCGCAAAAATATCTGGGCTTCAGAAGATAGAAGTCTCCTGTGAAGCACCAGAAGTCAACTGCAAGCGCGTTCTTTCTCAAAAAACGCCAGCCATTAAAAAGAAAAAGCACCCTGTTCTTTTATCCATATGCATTGTATTTGTTGCGCTAATTGCAATAATGTCAATCATAAGTGGCATGAATTCATCAGGTGAAAAATCGAAACCGTCTGAATTGACCGATGATGAAAAAGCGGTAGAACAAATCGACAAGGCCACTAAATATTTTCAGAGTGGAGACTATGATTCGGCTCTGAAAATTTGCAATCAGGTTTCCGCAGATTATCCGGAAACGGGTGCCGCGTCCAATATGGAGGCTTATTTAAAGGAGCAGTATGGCTCTTTTAAGCATTTTTCCGCCGAAGACCTGATGTCAGAATATGACGCAAACATCGTAAACGCAGATAACATATATACAAATACAGTAATGATCGTTTCTGGAACTGTAAGTAGCATAGGAAAAACAAATGGAGATTCTATTTTAACGGTTATGCTCAATAGCGGAACGTACTTTTACGGAGTACAGTTAAATTTTAAAACAACTCAAACTGACTCTGTCGCATCTTTAAGTGAAGGCGATATTGTGACTGCAATAGGAAAATGCACAGGGAAAAGCGGTAAACAGCTCATCATACTTGACGGCAATAATGTAATGATAGAGAACTGCTATCTCATCCACGAATAATCTCTGAAGAAGCCGCCCCAATCATTCGGGGGCGGTTTTCTTTTTCCCTGTCCAAGTGGTACAATACTTGCGAAAGGAGGTGGGATTTATGGACAACTTTCCCGAACTGGTACTTGCAGAAGTAAAAAAAGGAATCAAGTACCAGGATGCAATAGCAAAAAATCTAAATGCCAAGTCAAGCGATGTTGATTTGGCCCTCAGATTTTTAGCACAGCAGGGAGAAATCCATCTTGGAAATAAGGATATACTGGGGAACTACATGGACATTTCTCCGCGCTGAACAACTTTTGCTAAATCCTCCGCAAACGGTGACGGTGTTACACCACCTTCTCCGAAATCAAATTCGGCAGTTCCGTCGAGGGAAAGGGACATCTCGACGGAACTGCTTTTTCCCTCTGCGATAAACACCAGTTTTGATACATGCCGTCCGATGGGTTCCCCGTTCACCAAAACGCTCAGGTTCCCACTGTTGACTTCAATTTTAAGGTCGCTCATTTTTTCTCCCCCCTGTCCAGGCCGCAAGAACCTCGTCCTCCGCTTCTGTGTAGTTGGTCTTGATGTCCACCAGATCCCTATTCCGGGCGTACCATTCGCGGTCTGACTTATCCAGCGGCTTTCCGTGGGCCTTCCGGTCACGGATGCGGACGATCTGAGCAAAGAGACAGTCCCCTATCTCATAGTAGGCTGCAATGAACGTCCACCAGTGCATATAGTCCACCGATCGGATTTCTTTTCCGGTCACGCGGTTGATGGGAGCCACGATATACCGAAAATCCTGTTCCCAGTCTATCAGTTTTGGGGATGGTCCTTTTTTCTGCTCATCGTCTCCGCAGCTGATAAACCAGTACATCAGCTTCAGTGCATCGTTATAGCAGTCCTGTGGGATTTCTTCAAATGCCGGATAGAAAATATCCAGCGCCGTCACCGCCCGTTCCTGTGCGCCCAACTCTGGGTCTACCAGCGCGTTGCAGATGTCCAGGATGGCCCGGTAGTCGGATCGTATCTCGTGCTGCTCCCCGACGATAATCACGCTGGTCGGCAGCAGGTTCTCCCACAGCGTACTCATTTCTTATACTTTGCCGTGTACTTGGCGATACGCGGGTTGGTCAGTTTCTGCTCGCGGGCAAATGTGGTATCAATCTGATCCATAACGGCCAGCATGAAGTTGCACCATACCGGAAGCCCGTTCCCCAGCGCATACACATTCATTTTCCCGAATAGGCTGTCGCACACCGGATCACCAAAAGCGGCATCGATGATCTCCCGCATTTCTGCATCCATCTTTTTTGCGGTGTCGAAAATCTCGCGCTTATTGGCGGTTCTCTCCACCTCTGACTTATAAGAATCCTGTTTTTTATCCAGGGTATCAAAAGCGTCGAACAGGCGGGAGATGAACTCACTGTCCGTAGGATTAAACTTCAAAACAGTTGACCCATTTACCTCAAATTCTTTTACGCCGCTTTCGAAGCTAAAAGTTTCCATACATACCTCCTAAAAGTAAGGGAGCGGGGTATTTCACCCGCTCCCGATTTGTTACGCCGCTGTGAATGTCACAACGCCGTCAGCCACAGCCGCCATGCCCTGGGTGCGCTTGCCGCCGTAGGTCACGTCGATGGGCATACCCACGTTGGCACTGCCGCCAAGGCCGGAGGGTTTCACCATGCAGGCACTGTACCGCTCGGCAAATACCGCTGTGCCGGCCGTACCGGCATAGGTATGCACCACCAGACAGTCGTTGTTTGTCATGGCAGCCACATCCTGGTCCTTGATAGACTGGTTCCAGATCTTCACCTGTGCCACGTCGCCGGCATCCAGCTCGCAGGGATCGAACGTCTGCGTGATGACGGGCTTCTTCATGGTGGTATGGGCTTCACCGAGGATATCGGTCTTGGTTTCCTCGCCCCAGTCATATTCCATGGAACTGTCCTCCACGCGCTTTCCAATCACGCTCCAGACGGGCGTGGAGCTCGTGCCGGTGTTGAGATACAGAAGCAACAGCTTACGTTCTACGGCTGCACCGGCGGCCGTGTTGAATGTCAAGTCAGCCATTCGTTTTTCACCTCATATTTCTTGATAAATTGCACGGACAACTGCACCGAATACATGGCCGTTCCCTCTTCGTCCGTGCCATAGAGGGTTCCGTTCTGCGCCATGATCTTTTCTTCCTTAGGGATATCACCGAACACAGGGGCTTTTCCGGTGGCGGACTGTTCCTGCACCCACTCCTGCAAGGCCATCAGCCATTCGGCGTTCTGGGCGGCTCCCGTGTCGTCCCCGGGCGCTTTTGCAAAGACAAAGTACAAAGAGAAATTGTACTGGTTCGTGACGCGCACATTACCGACGATGTCAGTCGTGCGGCTGATCTCCGACAGACCGCCGGGGAACACGCCACCGTTGGACGGCGCTGCCTCCGTGTAATCGGCCCAGAAGTCTTTCAGCTCGGCATACCCCGGATATGCGGCGATCCACTGCCGAATTTTTTCCAGTGCGGTCATTTGGTGTTCCCCCTTGTGTTGATGTAGCGTTGCATTTCAGCAGTCATAGCACTGCCTTCGGCGGCGATCATTGCCCTATCCCAGTAAGGCCCAGCCAAAGGGTTCTTGCCCCGGTCGTAGTTCAGCGGGCGGGAGGTGGGCTTCAGGACGGTGCCCTTCTTATACCGCAGGCCGACGCCCGGGATATTTATAGGGCCTTTTCCGGTCTTTGCGTTCACCATGGCCACGCCGTAATACTGGTACTTGGCATATGGCGCCAGCACCACGATCTCCGTGGGCGATGCGACATATTTCAGCTTTGTTGCCAGGGCGCCGGTGCGAAACGGCATATACCGGGTCATGCGCCGATTGACCAGCTCCGTCCAGTATCGCTGCACATCGCCGTTTTTGTCCAGACCGTGCGCTGCGATAATCTGCCGAACCGGGGCCATCTTTACCGCTACTCTCATCCGCCTGCCTCCACATGACACATGACACCGTTCCAGTATTTAGGGTCAACGTATTTGACCACTACCAGCCCCGGCGTTGCAGACGGCACCAGAGCGGCCCACGCTTCCCGTGCGGCGCACTCCGGGCCCTCCCCCAGCAAGACCTTGTCCCCAACAAAAATGCCCTGTGCGGCGCAGGGAATGACCAGAAGAAAGGAATTGGCTTCCTTGCTGCCGGTCTTGTCCACGTTCTGCGTCTTTTTGAAGTCCAGAAAGGCGTTGGTGATAACGGTCCGGGTATAGGCGGTCTTGCCGTCCCAGTGGTAGACGGTCACAGTCTGGTTGCACATGGAGTAGTCCACCGGAGGGCGGTTTCGCACACAGAACATCAACCGCACCCCCTGTAAATGTCGAGATACAGCGCCGCACAGCGGTACATCTCTGCCGCCTGTGCTTTCGGGCTGATATCTACCGTTCCGCAGCTGCTGGACACGCTGCCGATGCTGGCGCTCTGAGGTACGTTCTGGGCGGTCTCGAAGTAGTACATCGCGTCTGCCATGGCGCAGACGGCCATATTCTCGCTGTCTGTCTCCGGGGCCGCCACAGTGTAGAGCCGCTTGTACCGGGCAAGTTGCTCCCCCGCCCGTTTTGCCAGACGGGGGAAGTCAGCTGCCGGGATGGAGCCGCCCAGGTAGGTACCGGTATAAAACGCATAATCAGCCATAGGCGGCTACCCCCTTTACTCCCCGCCACCGGAAAATGCGTCGGGGTGTTCTTTCTTGCAATGCGCCTTCAGCGCCGCCTCGCTCTTGTACTCTTTCCCGCAGTGCGGGCAGAGGAACACCGCAGGGGTTTCCTGCGGTGTATTATCCTCGATCAGTCCTACTCGCGTCATAAGCATCAAGTTGTGGACTTGTGCAGGTAGATGCCGGCGGCCTTATTTTCGTAGGCGTCGGCAATGCCCACGTTGCGATAGCCAAACTTGTAGGCGTCGGCGGTCTGGTTCTGCTCGGGCGTGATGATCTTGGGAACGACGTGCTTCTCGAACTGGATCAGTGCGGACTTCTGGAGCACCATGAAGTTGATGTTCTTGCCGCTGGTGGCGTCCTTGATGTAGCCGCCGGCTTCCTCGCCGGACGTAGTACCGTCGTACTGGTCGATGGCGGTATAGAAACGGGTCTGGGGCACCAGCGTCACGCTGGCAAAGCGCGCAAGCACTTCCTTGCTCTTGGTGGTGTCCAGGTCATCCGTAAGGCCCTTCAGCGTGGGTGTGATGAACAGGTGACGGTCTTCATAAGGTACTTCGTCCTCGTCCATCTTGTTAGTTGCTGCCCGCAGTGCAGCAATCACATCGGCGCCGGCGGCCAATACCGCGCCGGCTACAGTGGAGATACCAGAGATCCCGCAGTATTTCGCAAAGCGGAAGGCGTCCAGCTCGGGCACCACCTTCGTGCGAATGAACTCACCGGACAGGCGGCCGAAGGCGATGCCGGCGGTTTCCAGATTGTCCATGGCATCCACGGTGAACATACGGCCCCGGTCGAAGTTGCAAACGACCGTTTCGTTGGTCAGCGTGACGTCGCCGGACACATAGCCGCTGTTGCGAGAGTATGCACCGAGGCCCTGCATGGACAGCTTGGGAATAATCAGCTCGTTGGCATTGGCACCGGCGCGCACCAGATCAGGATTGCCGTCCAGCTTGGACGTGAGGGATGCCAGCTTATAGATCTCGTCCAGAATGGGGACGAACTGCTGGGCAAGGGTAATTGCATTAGGCATAGTTTTTACTTCCTTTCATCATTCAATTTTCAGCCCGGCGGCGGAGCGAATTGCCGTTTCCTCCGGGGTGTACTTGGTTGCCGGGGTCGGTTTACCGGTCCCGGGGGCGTAAGGGGGCGGCGTCTGGTCGCTTTCAAACAGATAGCCGCTGTCTTTTTTGAGGGCTTCCAGCGCGGTCTTGATGTCCTCGGACTGGTTCTTGCTGCCCTTGAGCGCATCCACATCCAGCAGGGCACGGATGGCCTTGGCGTTCTTGCCCTTTGCGGATGTAACCGCACCGGACAGCAGACCGTCGAACTCCATATCGGCCAGTTTGGCGGCGTGATCCCTTTCCGCCTGCTCAAACTTGGCCTTCCACTCGTCCGCAGCCTTCTTCACGCCGTCCACATCCATGGCTTTTAAGCCCTCAATAGCTTTGTTGGCGTCGGTCAGCTGCTGTTTGACGGTGTCATAGTCCGCGAAGGGCTTTTTGGCCGCCTCGATGTCCCGGCCATTCTCCTCCATGATGGCGTCGATGACCTCCTTGGAGAGCGGGGCGTCGCCAAGCTTGATATTCTGCAAAAATTCACGTTTCATGGTGGTTCCTTTCTCCGCTATGCTTTGCTGACGGGGGTTGCGTCCCCTGCGGCCGCACGTTTTACGCCATGCCGGGCAAAAATGGTATGAAAAAGGACGGCCCGAAGGTCGCCCTGAATCAAAACAGGTACGAAAAAACCACCGCCCCGAAAGTCGGTGGTTTAGTGTTTAAAGTATGGGAGCAAGTCAAATTCAGAGGTCACATAGAGCGCATCTACCTGCGTATCATTACGAACAGAAATGTTTCCATTGGGGTGCGTGTACAGTTGAATGAGTGATCCGTCCACGTCCTCAAGAAATTCTCCAACCGACATATTGGGTATATTTTTCTCGAGTGCATGACATTGCTTACGGAATATTTCAGCATCGGCTTGATTGCAAATATTATACTCAAACATTTCATTCACCCCAATCCAAGCATCTTGTTGACTGACTTTCGCGTTTTCGTTGCTGTTGCGAGTATATCCTCGATAGCCTGTTCTCTGCTGAGGCCTTTTCTCTTCATTTTGTCATTTATGAGATCATCAAAGTCTTTATTCGGATACTCCATGTCCAGCCGCATGCGCTCCTTCTGATCCCGCATTAAATCCCGAGCACAGGTCCTGTTCGTGTTTCGCAGTTCGCACGCTTGACGAGCCTGGCTTTCCAAGCTCTGTGTTTGATCGATTTGATCGGGTATCATATCGTCGTGGGCCAAGTACCATTTTCGTGATGCTCTATTTGACAGCTTCATTTTGAACGGTTGAATATCTGAAAACGGCTTTCCTGCAATAATGTTCTCCATATCCTCGTTTAATATTATTTTATCACCTTTTTGGGCGTTTGCAAGGAGTTCTTTAAGCTGTCCTTCTGTTTCTCCCACCGCTCTCTTTTCCTGCCGCGGCCCGAACCCGGACACCTCCAAACGCTCCGTCTGCGTCCTCAGTCCGGCCACTTTGGAGAATCGTACATACTCGTCGTTCAGCCGCACAAGGCGTATCTGGTCGTTTTGCAGACTATCGCTTCCGGTGGCTTCATCCACCAGTATCTGACGGCGCTGGTTGCGGATAGAGCTTTCCACACGGCGCTGCATCTGCGTGGCCTCATAGCCGGTGTAATGCTTGCCCTGATAGTCGATGCCGGCAGCATTTTCCTGCCGAAACCGCTCCAACTCCTCTGCCGTGTACTGAGGTCTGCTGACGCCCTGGATGATGGGAAAGGCGGCGTGGCCGCAGTTCAGCGTACCGATACGACGCACAAGGCTGTTGTTGAGCGCGGTATATTCCGCATCGGAATATTGCCTGCCCTGGATGGGCTCATGGTCCGGCGCACTGGCAGCGTGGGCGCTGATCTCCCATCCATCACAGCCCATGGCATCGTGATTGGTCTGCGTGATCTGCTCCTGCATCAGCCCAAGACCACCCATGACGCTGCGGCGAACAGCTGCACCCAACTTTGTTGATACGCCGGATTCATAGTCAATGGTCTGCAACCCCTCCCGCGCAAGGTTCTTTGTGGCCTGCCGAATCGCGGTATTGTAGTCGGCGGCTCCGGTGGACACCTGCTTAAAAGCGAAGTCCATGCAGGAGCGATAAGCATCTTGCAGCGGAAGCGCATTGCCGCGCGGGTCGATCATGCCCAGCGTCTGTGTGATGTTGGCGAAATCGTCCTGGGCCAGCTGCACCGCAGCCAATACAATCTGCTGTACCGTGCTGTTCTGCGCAAAAGGCACCGCCTGAACCTGCGGAAGATGCTTGATGTCGAAGTTATATCCGACCTCGGCCGCCTGCGTCAGAAGCCCACGCAGATCCCGGTGCGATACTTTCAACAGCTTCCGAAGCTGCTTCTTGATCTCTCGCTGGCTCTTGCCAAGCTGCTGTGCCCGCCACACCTCATAGGCCGCGGTGCTGGTGAGCTGTCCAGCAGCGGCAATACGTTCTGCAATATCACGCAGCAGGTAATTGGTGACAGGATCGCAGATCTGACCGGCAGCATCACGCAGGGCAGTGATCTGTTCGGGCGTCAGCATTATTCATCACCACCGCCGTCAGAGGTCATCTGCTCCAGCTCCGGCATGTACTTCTCGCGGATCTTCACCAGGTCAGCATCGGTTTCCGTCGGCATATCGAAGTACCATCCAACGGCGATCTCAGGCTTGAGCAGACCCGCTGCCACCATGGACTGGTACTGCGACCACACCTTGTCCTCGTCATACAGAATACCGTTGCCCCAGCTGATGGATATATCCTTGTCGGGGTCAACCGCCGAGCTGTCGCATAAACCGTACATCTGGCCAAGCAGATCGCACACCCGCACAGCTTCTCGAACGGCACCCTCCCACATCTCCTGAAAATCGATGATCGTCAGGTTGTAGTCGCCGGCGCTGCTGGTGATCTCCGTCGCCGTGCGCTCTGCCGCCTCCACCTCTGACAGGATGCCGCGTTTCAGCCCGATCAAGGTTTCCACATTGCGCAGATATTCAGCCTTTCTTGCGAGGAAGGACTGTTCGCGGAACGCGGGAGAGAAAATTGTGACGCCTATGTTCTCCTGGTCGTCATCAATGCCCGCAAAAACATTGTCCTTGATTTTGCGGCGTCCATTCTCATCCTTGGTCGTCAGCAGATCAGATGATACAATGATCCGGCTCTCCCCACGTTCGAACTCTCCGTTGATCTGTTTTTCGTTGGTGTTGATGAGATGGATCAGCCCGGCCGCCGGTGCATACACGCTTACACCATCCTCACTCCCGTCCACCGTATTCTCTGCAGGGCACTTGGCAGGAATCAGGCCGAGTGAATAGAGCGGAATAGGGAGCGTATTGACCGGTACCAGAGCGGCATACTGCGGCAGCGTGTCCAGCGGTACTTCGACGCCGATGCTTGCTTTATCAGATGATTTAAACAGGCGGCTAGTGATGGTCAGATACCCGTTTTCGTCGATGGTGCGGCGCTCCAGCAGCGTGTAGAAGCAGCCGCCTTGCTCGGTACTCTCCTGGGTGCCGATGTCCGTAATGGCATCCTGCTCATTGCGGCCTAGCACTCGATAGCCGCGGCGCTGGATCACAGAGAAATTTACTCCAGAGGCGCCCAGCAGCGGCTTCAAGAAGCACTCGCCGCCGATGAGCGCCTGCTGCATGGCCTGCTTACGCCTGCGCTCCAGCCCCACCAACACACGGCTGTTCCACTCAGACTTCTGTCCGGCGCTGGCCGCCTGTGCCTTGTACTCGGAAAATACCGTCTTGGTCAACTTGGACACCACTGCCACCGGAAGGCGCTGACACGGGTCTTCCGTGTCTGTCGCATCCGCGGTGTAATACAGGTCGTACCAGTCCAGAATTGCATCACGCATAGTCGAGGATGTGATATCCTTCACGCCGAACGCCTGCTCAAAACTCTTCATTTTGCTGTCAAACAGCGCGGAAAACACGCTCATTCCTTCTTCACCTCCGTTCCGTAAATGGTGATGCGGGGCTGCCGGCGCATGGCTGTTTCAAGCCCTGCGATATATGACCGCAGCCGGTCTATTTCCTGCTTCTGCGCCGCATTGGCCGCCAACAGGCGGGTGTTGGCCTCCATCAGGTCATCCCGGCAATAAGCGGGGAGAAAGCGCTGATACAGCCATTGTTTGAATTTACTCATTGTCAACAACACCTCTCAACTCTGGAATGCTCCGAAGTTTCCTTCTCATCACCGTCATGCAGAAATACCGGATATCGTCCATTGCGTGATCGTTGACCTTCAATGGCTTATCCGCCTGGGTCTTATCCGGCCTATCATCCCAGCTGTAAAGGCCAAACTCTCTGATGGCGTCCACGCAGCTGCTGTGAATCTGGATCCTGCCTGACCGCAGCAGCATAGATACAAGCCTGATTCCGTCCAGCACATCGTTGTTGGCATTACGCACCGAGAATTGTCCGTGCCGCCTTATGGTCTCTATGAAGCTTGCAGCCGATGGGTCAACCACCACGTGCTCAATGGGGAGTCCGTCAGCAAGGTGCACCAGCTCCGCGTAATACTCCTCGTCCGTCATCTGATGGCCAGTGTCACGCCCGGAATGGTAATATTCGCGTATACGAACAGCCTTGTTGTTTGCCACGCACCATAGACCGGCCGAAAACGGGTTCAATGTCCCGTAGTCGCAGGAAATGTAATATTGGCCATCATCCGGCAGCTGGTCTGTCACATGCTTTTCCTTGTCAAGTTCATACACAAGGCCTTCTGCCACACACCACTCGCCAAGGATGTACCGCCTGTAGAAAACGCCGGTGTATAGCATCTTGTACCCGGCAATGATTTCAGGAGCCAGCGCCGGGTTGTCGTCCATGGTGAAGTGCAGGTGTGTCGCGTCCTTTTCGTCCGCTTTCAGCACCCACTCTTTGTAGAACCAGTGTTCCGGTCCCTCCGGGTTGCAGCTAAACCATATCTTTCTTCCGGCGACGGAACACCGCGCCATGGCTTGCTCCACGAACGACCGCGGCATCAGTGCAACTTCATCCAGAAATATGCCCGCCAGTGTAACACCCTGTATCAGCATATAGCTGGATTCGTCACGGCCGCCGAATACATAAAAGCGGTTTGTCCTGTTTCCTCGTGACACCAGTAGCTGATGCGTCGACCTGGAATAGGACATGTTAAAATGCTTGCGCAGATAGGTAATGCCGAGAAGGGGCTGAATGATATTGCGTTCTGCGCTTCCGACCGTCTTGCCGCTCAATCCGAAGTTGCAGTTATTAAAATTCCCCATCGCCCACAGAATGAACGACAGGGACATAATTGAAGTTTTGCCGGAACGTACCGCCCCGTCACAGATCAGGGCTGTGTGGCCCGTATATGGCCATCTGAGCAGTTCACTTTGTTTCTTCGACAGCATTCGCAGTCTCCTTCAGGCTCTTGGTAATTGGATCGTCCTCACTGGATAGCGCAGCGGCAGAGGATGTGTCCACCTTATCACGCCATTTATCAGGTTTCCGGTTTTTCAGCCAGATAATCTGCGCGGTCACATCCGGCAGAACTTCCTTGGTCACCTTTTTGGTGACGGTCAAGCAAGAAAAGCCGGTGACCGGATCCTTTACCTTTTCCCGCGTCACCTCGTCGTATTTATAGCCAAGCGCCCGCTTCATTAAGGCGTTTTCTACCTGTATGTCAACAATTTCCTTTCCTTTTTTTAGGGCCTCGGAAATCTTGGGGTATTTTTTCTTCCAGTCGTACAGCGTGGCCGCATTGCATCCGCAGTTGTGCGCGATCTGTTCATCTGTCAGGCCATCGCGGGCCCACGCTTCCAGCAGCAGGAGCCCATCCGGCTCCAACCACCGCTGATACTTACCTTTTGCCACAATGTGCTCACCACCTTACATATCATCGCCCCGGCTCCCACCCCTGCCTGCTTACGCTCTGCGATGTTCAATACCCGCCCGAAGGCAACCAAATGCGTGCTATCCTGACGCCACGGTCCGGCTTTACGGATGGGAGCTACCCAGCTTGTAGCGCTTTCGCGTTACTTACCTTTCGGCGTTCACGCTTTTATGTAGCAGCAATCTGGAGTTGAACCAGCCTAATCGCCCGGCGTTGCTGCATAGAAAAGCATCCGTCCATTTGGGGACGGATGCTCAGAAGAAATAATTTACTCCAAGTCTACACTGTTATAATATATCTTGTCTTAAGATCATTATACCATTTGTATTGAATATAGTTTTCTTTTTGTAAACGGCCTACTACAATACCAACATCAATTTCAATGTGCCGTGCAAAATGCATCATTGACTCGCGAGAAAAATCGTTTAAAGCTACGAACTTATTAAACTGATTCAACGGAATGAGAGTATCTTTTGCAAAAGTATCTGCAGCCAACTCATCTTCATCCGTTGTGCCGTCTGATTTTCCTAAATGCCCTAAGAGAATGTGGCCCAATTCATGGAAAAGGCTAAACCAGAACTTATCTGCATCTTTTCCCCGAACCGTGAGACCTACAACAATTTTATTACCAGAATAAAAAGTCGCCCCATGCAAGAAAGAACCTCCAATATGTGGCAGAAAAACGAGTGCAATGCCGCAGTCAGTTAATATCTTACATAATTGAGGGCAAAAATCTTCCGGATTCATTCTTGTCATTTTCCGTATTTTAGGGAGAGCCCCCGTTAACCCATTCAAGTCAATCGGGCATGTTTCGATTTCTCTTGCTGCTAATCGAGCTTTTTGCGCCCATGCAATAAGAGCAAAGTCGGATTTTTCTGTTGCCGCTAATCGTCTACACGCGATACCCGGAATAAGCTCATCAGTGAGAAGCCCAAGCTGAACGACTTCAAAATACTTACGAAGATTAATTACCCTCTCTTGTGGACGCTGTGTTATTGGTACCCATCCGTTCTGCTCCATTTCTTTATATGGAAGTTTTTTTGACAATTCAATATCTGCGTCCATCTCATTTTCCGCGCTCGCACGCACTAGTTTTTCACGATAGATAGACTCAAGTTTACTCCAAAACTGTGCGGGTACACCGAGTACCATTTCCAAGCGGACAGCGACATCAGGGGTCAGCTGCACCTCTCCATTGATGAGGCGACTAATGTGCTTTTCTGACATACCCATACGCGCAGAAAATTCTTTCTGGCTCATTCCTCTATCAATAAGCTGCTCTTTAATAGTCGCCCCCGGTGGTGTTGCAATAATGTTGCGGCTCTTCACCATCGTACTACCTCCATTTGATTGCAATTATATTATGTTCAATGATAGTCAACTATTTCTGTAATATACGCAATCTGAATTTCTTCGCCATGTTTTTCAAAAACAAGGCGTTGCGGATGAACTAAATCCATCGCATATTGATTTTTACGGTCGCCGGCCAGATGATGGCATCGGCCAATATGGAATTGGACCAATTCTTCGATGGTCGTGGCGGCGGTTATCTGGTCGATACGCAGATGAATTTTCTCCGACATTTCACTTCCGTACTTTTTTTCAGCAGCATTGGCATTGGTACACACTCTTTCAATGCCCTTGTTTTTAAAGTCGATTTCCAATCCATCACCTCTGACGTGAGTTTACCTGTTGGGTTAATTGAATTATAGCATATACGCCCAATATAGTCAATCAGAAATTAACCCTGTGGGTAAACTTTTATTGGATTGCAAATATTAGATCAAGAAGCGGCGATCCAACAATTTTTATTCACTAAGTTGAATTTGGTAAGCTTAATGTTAAAGGGCGGCTGGTCTACCGACTGAGCTATGACAGCATAGAAAAGACAGCCACCTGCTTTAGGTGGCTGTCTACCGCCATTTTTAGATATTGCACATCAGTCGCGGCTTCAATGTGCGCTTACCAGTCGCCCCGAAGGGAGCCGGAGGATTTTGCGGCTTATAAGGAGGAATCACTTATGAATCCACAATACTGTTTTACCATGGATTTTTGGCTCTTGTATGCAGACTTAATCTAAAAGACCGTAATTTGATGCAACGAGCCGAATAAACTCGCCATGCCATTGTGCAGCCGTCCGCCAGCTACACGGAATCTGCAGAGCCGCCCCTTCAAGCGTATACTGCCTGTCCCACAGAACCATGCGGATGATTGCAAGTCGCTGCAAGCCATTCGGATACCGCTCTGTCTGCTCTATGGCGCGCCTGACAGCTTCACACTCGCGCCGGCTGTTGGTTGGCAACTCTCGCACAGCAATGTCCTCAGTGCCGCGGGAAACGCCGCCGGAGCGTGGCATACCGCTGTAATTGGCCGTAACGGACTGGCTATGTAAATCGGCGTACTCGGCGCGCAAGGCCGGATAGCGGCGTACCATGCCCTTTACGTAAGGCCACCAGTCATATCTTGGATGGCTCATCGCCTTGCCTCCTTCTTGTCACACTCTGCCACCTTGCACCGCCGGCTATGCCCAGTGTCAAGCAGATAGTGGCAGGCGTGGAGATAGCCCGAGTTTCCCAGCCTACGCCAGTACCGGCATCCTGCACAGTGGTTTTTCTTTGTTTTTGTCAACTCGGCCATTTACATCACCTCCACGATTTTGATTCCAAACCGATCCAGCAGGAGCTTCTTCTTGATCTTGTACTTGTCTGTTTCAGTTCCCGTGGATTTTACGTCCTCGACTACCAGATCGCCGGCGCGCTTATAAGAAAAATCCGCCCGGTATCGGATGGCCCGCACCCGCTCCCCGTCGGGCGTGGTGTAAGCCTCCTGCAATGTAAACTCCGGTTGCAGCTTCAAATCCCCAATCGCTTGGGATTTTGACAGTAGCATGAGTTCTCTGTACCGTTGGGCCTCTTTCTGGCTGTCAAAGCGGATTCCGTCAACCTGAACGGGCTGGTTGTGGTATTTTCGCTCCTTTGGCTTCGGTTTCTGCTGCTGGACCAGTTTCTGGAGTACCTGCGCCTTGGCTTTGTCTCCCAGCTGGGAGATGTCAATTCCCACAGGCTTTCACCTCTTCCCGCCTTTCCGCGATCTTGCGAATGTAAGGCATCATCCACGGCGCGGGCCTGTTGCGGTCTTCCCGGTCAGCATTGGCCTGGGCCGCTTCCGTGGCAGGAGAGAGTCCGCCGGTCAGATTCTGTATATCGGGAAAAAACTTGCTTTTTCTGGCGTGGTCGACGGCGGCGGCCTTTACGGCGTCGTAAGGATAGGGCTCAAGGGCCAGCGACCATGCCGCTATCAGATTTTTTGACGGCTTTTTGTTCGGGTAGAATTGCTCTAGCAGTGTAAAAAGCTTTTTCACGGCAGAATTGTCCATAAATCTCCTTTCTATCGATAGAACATCGTTTACCGTATCGTCGTCGATAGAAGTAAAATCTATCTCTTTACACAAGACTACGGTAGAACTATATGTCTGGTTATGTAAGGTACGGTAGGGTAGATGCGTTACATCGCGTATCAGTAACGTTACACTGTGCGTTACATATAACGTTACAGTAACGTTACAAATCGGAAGAATCCTTATTTCTATAACGCCGCACTCTCTCCTTTGTTTTTTTCTTTCGGCTCTCCTCTGATTCGATCAGAAGGACTGCGTATTCCTCCCAGTCATGCAGCTTCCCATCCTGATCAATCCAGCCGGTCGAAAGCAGAGCATTATACAAATCAGTGTCCTTCTTTTTCCATTTCACGGCCTCTGCAATCATTCTCGGCGAGCATGTTGAGAGATCGCCGTCATAAGCATTCTGGATGGCCCACGTCCAAAGAGAAACAAGTATACCGACGGCCACTACGTTCTGGTTGACATAGGCACTGGTTATCTTAAGCTCGTCCGCTAGCTTGCTTGTTTTGGGATGCGCCAAAAGGTTTGAGTATACCTGAATCCACGGAATCATCTATATCACCTCAGAACGGCAGATCGCCGTCAGCTTCAACCTCTTCAAAATCAACCGATACGCCAGATTCAGCGGTGCCCTGGGGACCAGAAGCAGGGGCGGAGCCGTCGCGCTTGCTGCCCCCAAAATAGACGTTGTCGGCAATAACCTCGGCGCTTCTACGGTTGTTGCCATCCTTGTCTTTCCAGTCGCGGAGCTGCAACCGGCCTTCCACCACGGCCATATGGCCCTTGGTAAAATACTTGGACACGAATTCCGCACTGCTGCGCCAGGCGACGACGTCGATAAAATCCGTTTCCCGTTCTCCGTTCTGACCCTTAAAATCGCGGTCCACGGCCACCGTGAACGATGTCACGGCGGTACCACTCTGTGTGCGGCGCAGCTCTGGATCGCGGGTCAGACGGCCCATGATGATAATGCGATTGAGCATGATTGATCTCCTCTCAGCAGATATATACTTCAGTGCCGGTGGCCTGCCGCACCTGCCGGCGAAAATCATCAGCGCTGCTGTTGTCGTTGCTCAAGTGGCACAGCCAGATTTGGCGCAGGCTGGATAAGTCATTGGATCTCAGCAGGTCAAGCAGCGTCTCCAGGCTCATGTGGCTGTGTGCCAGTCTCGGAACCCGGTCTGCGGGGAGAATGCCATCTCTGACATTCTCCCGTAATTTTTCTTCAGAATAGTTGCACTCGATGATCATGTGGGTGACGCCCGGGAAGCTGTACTTTGTGTAATAGCTGTCCGTCAGATAGAGAAGCTTTTCCCTTGTATCCCGGGCAGTAATGTAAAAACCAAGAGGCTCCGCTGCATCGTGCTGGGCGTCGAATGGCGTGACAAGCATGGTGCCGATTGGGACCGTCTGCTGGTCTGCCACGACATGCAGGAAGCTACCGGACAATCCCGCCGCCCGTGTTGTGCCTGCGCTTGCGTACACGGGCACAGCGCAGCGGAGCAGGTCTTTTGCTGCCAGTACATGATCGCCGTGCTCGTGCGTAATCAGGCAGGCATCAATAGAGGATAAGCCAAACCTCAACGCGCGCCGGATACGCTTAATGCTGATGCCGGCATCGAGTAGCAGGCTTGTCCGGCCATCAGATACCAGATAGCAGTTTCCGGAGCTGCCGGAGGCGATGGGATTAATTATCATGGCGTGACCCCCTCCGGCGGCTCCGGCTTGGCGCGGTAGGCCAGCCATGTTTTGCCGTAATCCCAAGTCATCGAACTCGGAACCCCTTGAAAACAAACTTTTATTTTCCCGTTTTTCTGCCCGTCGTCCACGCCGAAACATATCCGCCAGAACCCGCTACCAGACGCATGCTGCACGTACACCGGCTCACCAGCCATCTCCCGCAGCTGTTCGATCGTCAGCGGTTGTGGGTTTTGGCACTCGATGCGGTCGCGCAAGGCGGAAATAGAAAGTTCAAGTGCATCAGAAATCAATTCGTCTCCATATCCGGCCTCAGACCAGTCGGATTCAAGAATCTTCATGGCTTTTCTGTCAGTCATGCTCCCGCTCCTTTCTTAGCGCGGCATCGGCTTTCAGCGTAAGGTTTTCTTCGTGAAGGGTTTTAAGCAGTTCAGCAAGACGACGTTTTTTCTGGTTCCCGATGCTGCCTGGGAAATTAAGATCCATCATAGCGTTTTCGTAGGTTTTTTCACTGTATTTCATGATCCTGCTCCTTCCCCATCGCCTTTACGATGGCACGCTGCAATTCCAGTTCTCGCTTCAACCCCCTGTTTTCCCCCGCCAGGCCGGCCGCCGCGGCAAGCCCATATCACGCCGTCCCTCTGGTGCGGTTTCAGCGCCGGATTAATGTCCTCTTTCGCTACGTCAAACCCGGATGACGTAGCCAGAACGATCTTAGACCGAAGAAATGATAGATATGGTGTCATGGCATCAAAAATCTGCTTCCGGGATATCTGTGGCCGGCGCGACCACCTCGCCGGTGTCGGGATCAGAAACAGGCAGGTCAATGGCGCCGCTCACGTCGATGGGTACCTGATTGCTGTTTTCGGCAATCTCCTCCTGTGCGTCGATTACCGAAAGAGATGCTTCCCGATGCTTCATGTACTGGTAATTCTCGTCGATTTTCTGGGGGTCCACCGGGATGTGCTTCCCGCCGTAGGCTTCCCGGATAAGCGTTTTACGCACCATTTCGTCCAACCAGCCCTCCGATTCGACCTCGATCTGCTTGCCGTTTTCCCACTTCTTCTGCTTACCGCCCCAGAAATTGGCGCTGGCATACTCCGGCTTGCGCTTCTCAATGTCATGCATCGACATGATGATCAGCTCGTTCATCGACGGCTCCGGGTACTCAAGATAGGCGAAACCGCCGATGATTCTGCCGCGGTCAAAGGGGTTTGTGATCTCAAACTCATACGATTCGACCCGGTTTGTGCCGCTTTTTTTTATGGGGGAAAAGCGGTCTGTGCTGTAAACCACCTCTACGGTGACGCTCTTGGGCTTCTCCAGGGCGTATTTTTCGGCGATATATCTGATTCCGTTGTAGCCCTTCATGAGGTTGACATCGTATTTCTGGGCCTTATTGTTTTTGTAGGGGATGGGGAAAAGCATGTTGGGCTGCATCATGTCAAGGCCCAGGCGGGCGTAGTGCACGACGTCAAGCGCCAGGGAATTGAGGTTTACATTCTGCCAGGTAACCGGGAGCTCGTTGTCATATTTGTGGTCTTTGTTATTGCTATTTTTTCGGATGCGTTCCTCTTCGGCCGACTTCAGGGTGCGGTCGATGGCCACAAAATAGCCGCTGATAAGAGATCGCTGGTAGTCGGTCACCTGCATGGCGCCGGACACATTCCCGGCAAATTCCCGCATGACCATGTTTGCAAATTTCGCGCTGTTCGAGAGTTCGGCGCCCTCTTTTTTTGCCAATGCTTTGTTTTCCATGTGTGCAATCCTCCTCAATTTTTATCAAGCTCCAGGCGGAGCGTCTTATCGTTTTGGCTTACCACAAGCCGGATAATCTGCCCGGTGGTCTCACGGAGGGCTGTGACGCTCTCGGCATTATCCACAACAACAGGCATTGACAGGCCCCACGCAGCGCTCAGCGTGTCGATGATCTCAAGACCGGCGTTGATGCGGGCGGCATTGTTTGCCACGCCGAAAGGCACCAGGGCGCCGCCGGCGGCCGGGACAAGCACCTCGCAATCTTCTTTTACGCCGCCGTTCATCTGCTCCTGGAACAGGCGGAATTTTACGCCGCCGAATCTGTCGTTGATACGATGATCCAGCATTGCTACCTTGGCCCGGGTAAATTGCTCACAGAGGTACAGGCCATGCTCCAGCTGCTCATACTGCCGGGCGAGGTCTTTCTGCCGGGCTTGCAACTCGCGAACACGCTCCTCCTGCTGCCGAGCAAAAACAAGCTTTGCCAAATCGGCCCGCCGGCCGGAGATCTCACTGTCGATCTGTCTAATCTGCTCGTCCAGCTTTGTGGAAGCCTCACCTTTTCCGGCAGCCGCTTTTTCGATGGCCACAGCAGCGTCGGCCTGGCACTGTATATCAACGAGAGAGCGGTACACATCTGTATCCTCAAAGCGGCGCGGCTCATAGATCCCGCCAGACTGCGCCATGGCGGTCTTTTTTTGGCTGATGCAATCTTCCAACTCTTCGATTCTGCGGTGCATATCATCGAGCTGGCACTCCTTTTCGGCAATCACTGCCTTGCCACAGGACTGACCGTCCCTGTTGATGGCCTCCAGCTTTTCGGATTTCCGGCGGTTCCAGTCGCCGTGAATTTCCTCAACCTTTTCAGGCGGCAGCGCCTGCCCACAGGTAGGACAGATTTCGTTTGCCGGGTCAAAGGTCATCGCTCTGGCACTGGCATACTCATCCAGTAGGCTGTCACGCTGACCTTTCAATTTGTTTATGCTGTCCGTGAGTTGGACGGCATCGCTTTTGAGCCGAGCGAGGTGGTATTCGTCGTTGGTAATCTCGCTTTTCAGATTTCCAACTTTATCAAAAAACTCACGGCGTCTGGCGGCTTCCTCGTCTTCAAAGGATCGGCGGGAATTCTCGAGATCATATCGGCATTTTCTGGCATGATCTTCGCTTCGGCGGATATTGTCGGTGTTGTCGCCGGCGGCCAGTGCGGCCTTTTGGGCCAGCAAACCCGCTTTCTGGTTTTCGAGGTCTTCGGAAGCCGCTTTGATGGCCTGCTCGTCGCCGGTGGGGATGTCGGCAACGGCCAGGTGGGCCTCGTCGATGCGCCCGGGCAGAGTGTCAATCTCGCGGTTGACATCTCTTTTCGCCGCGGCGGCAATCTTTTGATAGTCCGCCACACTGTAATATTGGCTATCGGTGCCGGGCATCCGCAGCACCGCAGGGAGGCCGGAAAGCTCGGGGCTTGATGCAATCACATCATCGTCCAACACGTCGCCGCAGATAGAGAGCAGGATTTCCCGTCTTTTTTCCCACGGCAAGCCGGAGGAAAAATAATCTGGCTGGGTGAGACAGCGGACGCGGTCTCCGTCGCCGAACATACCATCAAGTAGGACCTGGAAGTCTCGCTCTTTTGTGGGCACACCGTCGACCGAGTAGTTGACGGTGTTGCCGGTAATCTCCTGCTCGGCGCTGCCACGCTTTTTCTTCCAAACCTCGGAAAACACCTTTTGGAGGACAATGATCCGGCCGGAATCTGTTCGAATCGTCAGTTCCGCGGCATGCTCCAAGCTGTGGACGTTTCCGCCGTCCGTGTCCCGCGTCTGCGGAGTGAAGCCTTTTGTGCCGGTGCTGGCCTTGTCGAACAGCACCCATGTGATGGCGTTGTAGACCGTGGTCTTGCCGGTGCCGTTGTCGCCGTAAATACTGGCGCTGTCGCCACTGAAATCAAGAACAAGGCTTTTTATGCCTTGGAAATTATGCAGGACCAGTTTTTCAATTTTCATTGTGTTGACAAATCTCTCTTTCCCCTGCATAATGCAGGTAAGTTCTTTGGCGCTGCCTCCGACGGGTCTGCTACACCCGCCGGAGGCTTTCACATTTTTACAGGGCGATAACGATTTCCCCGGATTCCACCTCTGCGTGGAGTTGTTCTTCCAGAAACGACTTAATTGTGTTTCTGGCTGTCAACCGCCACATACCACCATCGGCCTCAACAAACTTGATACCTCTGTCGGTAATACGGATCAAGAAATCAGAGGCGGGCTGCTCCACTTCTTGGAAGGTACGGTAAGGCTTGAGGGAAACAATGGGTCTAATATTGTCCGTTCCCTGCAGGGCAATACCCTTTTGTGTAACAACGGTGGTTGCGATTCCATTGTCGTTGAACGTAACCTTTGCGCCGGTGGTGATTTCAGACAGCAGCTTCAGCGCATAGTCCGTGTCCGCTGTGCGCTGGAATCGCGTGCGAAGGGCGATCATAGCTTCTTCAAAGTTCATCGTTGTTTCTTTCTGCCAGCCCGGGACATCTGTTGCCTTGGCAATGTAAAATGTCAGGCGATTTTCGCGGATGGACTTATTGGGCTGGGAGTAACATCTGCACTCCAGAGGGTCTGGAACACTGATGTAAAGCGGAACACCGGAGTAAAGATGTAAGGCCTCTGTCTTGATCATTTTCACGAGAGCGTCAAGACTGTTGATAATGAGCACTTCCGGAACATCAAGGGACGGGCGAATTTCGCTTGTGTCGCCGTCTCTGTTGACGCAAAATGTGCGGCCTTCTACCTCCAAAATAACGGGCTGTGTGGTTTCTTGGATGTGTTCAATAGCTTCTTTCAGCATAATTTTTCTCCTTTACGCAAATTTAATAAGTCTCAGGGACGGGGGTGCTTCCTGTTCGGTGCCATCCATGGCATACTGACCGGGAATCTGGGGAACCATCTCAACTACCTGGCTGGAATCGGCCACATACAAGGCGGTTGTCACGGGGTTCGTGGCTGCCAATGTTGATTTTGCCGTGCAGCTGACGGTGATGTTCTGCCGGTTATCGTCCGGCTTGAGTTCAAGCGTGATGGTGAGTTTGCGCTTTGCCGTGGCGCTGGTGTTCGCATCGAGGATATTTCCGAGGATACGGGACATTTCGTAGTCAGCCCGCTCCTGTATGGCCCCTCGCGCCATTTGCAGGATAGATGTCTTTGCTTCTTCGTTCAAATGTATAGCCTCCTTTATTCACTCAGGTCTTACGCCTGATATGCTCCACAATTTTTCTCCGACCGAACGTCAGATTGCCCTTATATGTGCCGCCGTGCTTTGACGCGTTGAATTTGGACATCTCTGCCTCATACAGCTGCCAGCCCTCGCACGACGATCGGCAGCCAATTCGGCGCCGCGGGCAATCTGCGGTGCATGGTGATGTGGGGTGCTTCATATGCCACACCTCGTTACCCAGACGACTTCATACCGACCAGCTTTGGTCCGCTTGCTGATGGCGCTCGATACGGCGTTTGCGCTGACATGCAGCATCTTTCCGAGTTCCGCAGGGCTGTCTGCCACTGCCACCGGCTGTGTAAAGAGGCACCATGCCCGCGTGGCAGTCCGGGCGATACCACTTGTATCGGCGCATATATTGCTCGATCATGTCGGTCACCTCACACCGCCACGCTGTCCAGCAGCGCGGCCATTGTCGTAATTGTCAGCTTGTGCCACTCCGGCAGATTCGCGGCCACCAGTGCGGATGCTACCGGTGGGCAAACAGCATTTCCGCAACGTGCCACCTGCTTGGTCTTGCCGTACTCATGGCCCAGATAGTCATGGTCAATGATGTAGTCCGGTGGGAATCCCATCGCATTGTAAAGCTCCCTCGGCGTCAGCATTCGCAGTCCGATGTCGGCGATGTAGTAGAGATACAGACCTATCTCCAGAACCAAGATTTCATCGGTTTCTAGATGATAGCCGCAGTATTTATTGAGCAGGGCGCGGATCTCTGGCCAATGTCCGAAATTCTCTCCCGGTCGAATCTTACACAGATGAACCTTGCAGACAGCAAACTCTCCAGCACTGGCCGTGATTGTACGAAGCGGATCATCTGGCCCTTGCCCGATGTCCTGCCCTTTGAATTCGACTATGTGCGCCGACGTCACAGCTTCACGGTCGTGGCTGGTGGCCGTATGGAGAGGCTCACGCAGATCAAGCGGGCGCCCAGTGCTGTAATACTCCACCAGATTAGCGCATGTAAGGCCGTACCGATTCGACGCATCTACGGTGTTGATGGGCTCCGCCACGCCGTTCGCCCGGCAATTTTCCGACTGCTCTGTGTGGTACTGGATCAGGTTCGGTGCCACAAATTCGTGAGCGCCGACAGACGTTACTGTTGTCAGCGGCATTGAGATGCTTTGCGGGGCGTTTCTGAATTTTCCCTGAACAATAAACGGTTCCCCGCTCCGAATGGTAAACTTATCAACGCCGCGGATGACGCGCCGCATGGTGTTGTCCGCCAGCGGCCTAACCGCCGTCACACCGATTTTTTTTAACTCCTGCTTGCTGGCAAAAACCGAGTAGCACGGAAGGCTCCAGTCGATGATTTCAGCCGCCGATCTCCACGGTTTCAGGCCGCCGGAGCCGTCTTTGCTGTGCGTAGGCTCCGGCCACACGATGGGCCTACCGTCGTACCGGGCGATTAGATAAAATCTCTTGCGCGTTGTCGGTGCGCCATAATCCGCCGCCACCAGCACGCGGGTTTCCACGCGGTAGCCCAGTGATTCAAGCTGGCCGATAAACTTCTGGTAGGTCTGTCCGGATTTACTTTTGACGGGCTTTCCGCGCCGGACGGGCCCCCACGTTTGAAACTCCTCTACATTCTCGAGAATAATGACACGCGGGCGAACGGTACCGGCCCACCTTAGCGTTATCCACGCAAGGCCTCTGATGTTGCGGTCAACGAGCGCGGCTCCCTTCGCCTTTGAAAAGTGCTTGCAATCTGGGGAGAACCATGCCAGACCAACCGGGCGGCCACGGCACACGCAAAACGGGTCCACATCCCAAACGGACGCCTGCAAATGCTCAGTATATGGGTGGTTGGTGCGGTGCATCAGTATGGCATCTGGGTCGTGGTTGATAGCGATCGCCACCGCTCTACCGGTTGCAAGCTCAATGCCGGTTGATGCACCGCCTCCACCCGCAAAGTTGTCAACGATGATTTCTCCGGTCATCGTTTCTTGCGCGTTCAACATTTCCCGCGCGCCCCCTTGATTGCTTCAAACTTTTGTGGTGATTCAAAATCAGCGTAAGGCGGTCTGTCCGTGTAAACACGACTTTTAAATTCCTCTTTCATGGTTTCCTCCTTGTAGTTACAGATTTTTTGTGCTACAATGAGGGCACATCAATGGCGCCCCATTTCGCACCGCCCATCCGATCTGATTCATCGGGTGGGCATTTATTATGCCTGCGGCGCTTCCAACATTAGCTGTCCGCTGGCGTATGCGTCATAAAGCGTCCGGCCCTGCTTGTCCGCCAGATACGGCAAAAACACCTGATCCATGGGCACGTCGCAGCTTTCCACAAGTGCCATCTGTGCAAGCACCCAGTCGCGCACATTGCGCCATGCGGTGCGTTCTGCCTGCTGTCGGTCTGCCTTTACTTTTTGCTTTGCGAACACCCGCAGTGTGCCGTCAACCGCCGCCGGCAAGGTAAACCCGGCCATTCCGTGCGGCCCCTCAATGGCGAACGACACCGCCGTGGGTCTGCCGCCGGCATAATCAATCATGATCTTTGCGGCGCCGCCCCTTGCCAGAGCGGCCTGGATCTCTCCGATCGACGTGTAAGCGTCAACCGAGGATGTGTAGTTTTTGATTGCCATCGGTCACGCCCCCAGCTTCTCGGCCAGCTTGACCATCTGCACGGCCAGCCAGAAAGCGCCGATGGCGGCAAGGGCAAGCGTAATGTTCATGATGTCAGCCCTCCTTAAATCATTCTGCTGATGCAGTCCATCAGCTCTTCCTTCGACAGCTGCAAGACCCGCCTGGCCGTTTTCAGCTCGGCCAGTGTCAGTGTGCCGGGTTCCCTGATGCGCCGCCCCAGCGTGATATTTGACATGCCAAATGCCGGAGCCGATTTGTTGATGCTGCCCTTCGTGTCGGTGCAGCCATGGCGGAGCAGGCGGGTCATATCTCGCTTGGCATCAGCCGGGGCGGATAGTTTTGTGTGTGCCATGGTGTCCTCCTTTTATTTGTTGTCCTCTTTTCGCGCAAGTGGTAGAATATGGGCGAAAGGAGGTGGTTTTTGTGGAAAATAATAACATGAGCGAGATGCTAAATGTGCTTGGCGATAGAATGGCCGAAATGGTATCGCGGTCGTTGGTATCCGTGAATACAGATGCCATTTCAAAGTTGCTGGAAGACGTTTCTCTGCACCTGAGCGATCATATTATGGATGCGTACTTTTCCGACATGGAACATGCTATACAGGTTGTGCAGAATTCAATGGGGGACCTTACGAATAAAATTGCGTCATCTGTTGTGATATCTGCGGATATCGGAAATGTACTTTCTTCTCAGATAGCGTCTGCATTGAAAAGTGCATCACCGTACTTGCAAGAATCCCAACGGCAAGAATGCGAAGAGATTCTTCCAACACTTGAAAAACACGATAAGTGTTTATCAAGGGGTGATTTGCTTACCATTCTCGGAATACTAATTTCTTTATTTTTTGGAATAATGTCTTCAATTCCAAATAAACAATTAGACAGGATTATTCAGCAAAATGAAACTATCATCGAACAGCAGCAGGCGGAGATTACTGAAATCAGCAAGGAAGACAAACAGTTACGGCAGACTATCGACGATCTGTCTGAGACAATCGGAGAACTGACTGAGTACCTTGACAATTCGAATGACGTCAATGATTAGCAGGACATATGCGACCGCCTGCACAAGCAATCCAATGCTTAATATCCTGCAAGTACGCTCCATCCGCTTGATTCGCTCCTGATCTGATCTATCGGGAGCGAATTCTTTTTTTTCGTTCATACGCCCGCCTTTCCAGTTTCGATAATTTCAAAACCGTCCTCTGACTTAAGACGTGAGACAGGGGTTAGTTTCTTACCGTCAATGCGGTATTCCACTTTAGGCTCTCGCCGCTCTTGTAGTGCTGCTACGAGGGCGGCGATTTCTTCGGGGCTGCTGGTGATTTCAAATTTCATGGTCAGGCCTCCTTTCTCCTTTCGATGATTTTCTCCAGCGCACCGTTCAGCATGGCCTCTGCGTTTTTCGGCTCCCGATGGCCGTTGACCACTGTGCTGAGATATTTCGAGTTCCAGCCAATTTCCTCGGCAAGCTGTTTGGCCGTTACGCCATTGATGTGCATCTTGCCGATAAGTTCAGCCGTCCACTGTGCAGGCATACTAATTTCACCTCCTGTATAATATTTGTTGACTTTGGTTAGCTTTAGATGTATCATTTGTTTACCGAACAATGTGCATCAGAGCATTCAATAGCTAACTAAATTCACCTGTCAATTGCTATAGTACGCTAACTATGGTTATCTGTCAATGCAAGTGGGTGAAAAAAGTTAGCTTCTCTGTTGTGTACAAAAACAGGAGCTGATTTTTGTGTTTTATGATGTATTTAGTAAGCTATGCGAGGAAAAAGGCGTAAGCAAGAAAAAAGCCGTTACGGAAGCAGGATTAAGTAATTCTCTTGCTACAAAGTGGAAAAACACAGGGGCAACGCCGTCTGGCGAAACGCTCTCCAAATTGTGCGCGTATTTTAATGTGACGGCGGATTACTTGCTTGGAAAACAAGAAAAGGCCACCATCGATAGCGTCGATGATGACCTAAGAGAATATCTGGAAGAACTCCGCGCACGTCCTGAAATGCGGATGCTGTTCAGCACCACCAAGACCGCAACAAAAGCGCAGATCGAGGCAATTGTTAAAATGGTAGAGGAGATGCAGGGCAATAAATGAAGTATTACGAAGGGATAGACTATTGGGTCAGGTACGTTGAGTTTCCGAATATGGCCAGTCCTTCCCTCGCTGCATCAAACGGGGATGGAACTTTTAACATCTATATAAATACCTTATTCTGCCCGGAGAAACAGGGTGCCGCGCTTGAGCATGAACTGAAGCATCTTTCCGATGAGCATTTCTACCGGGACGATCTGACAATCTCACAGGTGGAACGGTCGGCGGAAGATTTAGGGAAGCCACTGCTTCGTCCGCTCCCGGGGAATAACCCACAGTATCTTGTCTTTAGGCCAGATGACGCACCAAAAGATGTTACTTTCGCCTTTTTAGTGCCAGATGATTCTATGCGCCCATATATAAAAAAGGGATCCATTGCATACTGTGATCAAAACGATTTGATTCCCGGAGATGTTGGCCTATTTAACTACAAAGGGAATACAATGTGCCGGCAGTACCACAGAGATATATTTGGCATTACATACCTGTTCTCTGTTAATAGGAAAAAAGAAAGCAGTGATATCATCGTTCCGAGAAGCCTTGAAAGCGGTCTGCGTTGCTACGGCCGCGTCAGGATGAATAAAGGAATTCCGTTACCTGGCATTTGACAGAAATTTTGGTTTTTGTAATCCAACCACCGCTTCGATCGTTTGAATCAGAGCGTGGATATAGAAGGGGGCTGCAGCATGTCTCCCGCCATCAAATCCGAAATACTCCGCTATATGTCATACGGATGGGATGACGCCATGATTACCGGTTTAATTATGTATCGGTATGAACAGCGTGTGCTGCGCCATGTCCTTTTGATTCTAAGGATTGAAAAAAAGCTAAAGATCCATAAATAAAAAAGACCGCCGGATGGTGGAAAAAATATATAAGGAGCGTGTATGTTGAAAAGAAAAGAAGATATTCTTGATGCGAGCATTGATAGGTATATTCAGCGGGGAATCAGATCGTCAATTATTGTTTTTGCGATTAAGCGTGAGTATGGTACGACAATGAAGAAATCGTATATTGACGGCCTAATAGATAGTCATAGGCGTGAAATCATGTAATAACTCGTCCTTGGTGCAGTCCACACCGCCGGATGACGGAAAAAATATATAGGAGGAAATTATTATGGGATTTATGGACAAGGCGAAACAGGAATCATCTTACTCTGCGGCATCTGGAAACGATCAGGCGTATGTTGTCTTGCAGGTGACGCTGAAAGAGAAATTTCTTGGAACAGGTTCCGGGAATCTGACGGAATTGGAGAACGTAATCAATAAGCAGGCCGCAAAAGGTTACCGACTGCACACAATCGCCACGTCTGAATCGTCAAGTAAGGGCCTTGGCGGCGGTGATCGCATTCAAGCCACACTCGTTTTTGAAAAAATTTGATAAAAAAGACCGCCCCGGCGCTACAGCACCGAAGCGGTCAACGATGGGCAAATCGCCCTATTTGTTTAGTTCGTAGGCATTAAATCTATGGCAAGCAAGCCACCTACTAGCGCTTACAAAACTATTATATCCAAAAGCGAAAGAAAGTCAACAAAAAAATAATGACAATTATTGGTGCACTATGTTGAATTGTGAGGTGCGAAGTGAACAGAGTTAGTTTTTTTGATTTTGCATATAGGCCAAACTTTAGAGATCAAATTGATGACCTAATGTCACAGGCAAGGGAAGAAAGATGGGATTATATTCATGATAATCAATCAGTTCCTCATCAGATGCTCGTTAATTACATTAACCACACATTTATGCGCTTATTTGAGTTAAACGAAAAGTATCCAGAAGAAAAATATATTTGCGAAACGGAAGAGTATTATTGTTTTGACACAGGCTTATTTACAAAAAATTTTGAACCGATATATGCTATTCTTTCTCCTAACGTAAAGGATAAAAAGGAATCTTGGCGGCTCGATGGCTTTTTTAAGAAGTCGGCATACGAGCTACGGAAGATACCAGAGCTTCCGAAGCGGGCGTCATATTTTGACAGTTTTGAAGATCTGGTCTATGATACGAGACTCGACCTGCGCGTAAATATGGACCATATACTAGATGACCAGAGAAACAGGGATAGAATACCCGAGGTGTATAGGAATTCCCCAAACTTGCCGATGCTATTTTCCGGTCTAGCTATTGAATACGCAAAAATTAGAATAAAAGAAAACTATAAAGCAGCAGTTCCCCAATACTTCAATGGGAAAATACAATTTTTAATACCAATAAGTCTTGGAGATCCATCTGTTGTAGATTTGTCGTTGGCCGTCGGCAAAGAAGGGGGAATTTATACAGGGCACACTTGTCTAACACTTGACATGGCATATAACAATGCGAGGCTAATTGCAAAACCAGAAAGCGACTGGTTGATAGGAAAATAATAATATCGCTGATGGGGGTTTGCAATATGAAAATACCAACACCGCGCAAACTTCAGTCTGGGTCGTGGTTTATCCAGCTGCGCATTGATGGCCGGTCCGTGCCAATCACGCAGCCGACAAAAGAAAAGTGTGAGGCGATGGCCATGGCGGTCAAGGCTGGTCTGATCGTGGCAAAAGAAAACAGGCCAAAGGATGCACCGGCTCCAACTTTCGCGGAAGCCTGTGATGCGTATATTGCAAACCGAGATAGCGTTTTATCTCCCTGCACGGTGCGCGTCTATAAATCAATCCGCAAAAACCACTTAAAAAAGTTGATGGGTAAGAAAATTGATGCCATCACAAAAGAGGATGTGCAGGCGGCTGTGAATGCAGAATCAAAAGGCAGAAGTCCTAAGACCGTCAGGAACGCCTACGGTCTCCTCACGGCCGTTTTAAGCCAATACGTGACGATCGACCTGTCGAGGGTAAAACTCCCGCAGAGGGAGAATAAGGAGCGCACAGCTCTATCCAAAGATCAGTTGGAGAAGTTATTTGAAGCGACAGCCGAAACAGATATTGAGTGCCAGGTACTGCTTGCCGCATGGCTCGGCCTGCGCCGGTCTGAAATTCTTGCTTTGCCGTGGGATGCGATCGGTGAAAATAGCATTACAATCCGGCAGGCCATGGTTCCGGGCGCTGACGGCGCGATGACGATCAAAAAGCCGAAGACGGAGACGTCAACTCGGACGATACCGGCAGACCCGGCGCTGATTGCGAAGATCAATGCACTCCCGCGCAAAGGCGATCTTATCTTCACCATGTCGGCCAATACAATGGCCACACGGCTATCAGATGCTTGCATCCATGCCGGGATTCCGCATATCGGATGGCATGCGCTCCGCCACACAAACGCATCAATTATGCTGGCTGTCGGATTGCCGGACAAATATGCAATGAAACGTGGCGGATGGGCAAACCAATCCACAATGAAATATATCTATCAGCACACAATGGGAGCTGAAGAAAGCGAATATAACGGGCTCGTGGATAGCTATTTCAAGGGCATTTTGCTAACGAAAAATGCTAACGAAAAATAGAAATGTAGTGATGCCAGTCGTTATAGCTGTTTTTTGAGAATGTTCGAATCCTTCTCCCGCTGCCATTAGAAAACCCTGGGGCCAATAGGCTCCGGGGATTTTTCTTTTTCTGCCGCGAGTCACCGGATCACTTTGCTTCACCTGCTTTTTCCCCTTTTGCGGTGACAAATTTTTTATGTAAACCATCGTGGATGGAACACCTTCACTCCCACCCCGGCATACACTGGGTTGGAGGCGAATAACGACTATGGCTATCAAAATTTTTATCGATCAGGGACACAATCCCACCGGGTACCACAACACCGGTGCCTCCGGCTTCGGCATGGAGGAGCAGGACATCACATACACAGTGGGGCTCATGCTGGCGGATATGCTGCGGACAGACAGCCGCTTTGAGGTGCGGCTCTCCCGCCCCACACCGGAGACGGTGCTGGGTACCAACAACTCCACCAGCCTGGCCCAGCGTGTCAAGGCGGCCAACGACTGGCCCGCGGACTATTTTATCAGCATCCACGCCAATGCCAACACCAATCCCGCCGTCAACGGCACGGAGGTGTATGTCTATCGACTGGGCGGTCAGGCGGACTGGCTGGCGCAGCAGGTGCTCCGCGGTATTGTAGAAGCCGTGGGCACCAAGAAAAACGGCGTCATTCCCCGGCCCTCTTTGTACGTGCTGCGAAAGACCGATATGCCGGCCATTTTGGTGGAGCTGGCGTATCTCTCCAATGCCTCTGACGCGGAGAAGCTACGCTCCGACCAGTATCTTTTCGCCCAGGGCATTTACAACGGCATCCTGCGGTACTTCGGTTTCATGGATTGACAAAAAAATCCCTTACGCCTGGGCGTAAGGGATTTTTTCTTATTTAAGAAGCAGCTGCGTCCAGGTCTCTGGCCCCACCACGCCGTCTACCGCCAGCCCTCGGGAGCGCTGATAGGACATCACCGCCTGCAGCGTCTTTTGTCCAAAACCGCCGTCCATCTGAAGCCCCGCCTGATGAAACTCATTGAGCAGAGCCTGCAGGGTCATCACCTGAGGGCCGCTGTCGCCCAGCTGCAAATAGTTGAAAGTCAATGTCACTGTTCTCTCCTCCTTATTCTTCTGTACCTCCGGTGCGGCAAGTGCCGCTTCTCCGTCGCCGTAGCCGTTGCGCCCCGCCGCCCGGATAATGGCGGGAAAATCCACATAGCAGTGATCCTGATCGCACACCCGGCCTGCCACGGTGTTACTGCGTACAAGGTTTGTCTCACCGCCGAACTGGTGCATGGGGTAGTCGGCGATCTCGTCGGCGCACCACGCCGCGTACCACCAGGTATACCGCTGGGACAGCGCCGCGCCGGAGCAGTAGTTGCGGTAGAAATCTCCGTTGGTGTAGACACCGGCGAAATACCCCGCTTCCTCCATTGTCCGGCACCAGGCATAAATGATGGCGTCCACGGTCTCTTTTTCCAGGGCTTTTTGCGTTTCATCTTCACAGTCCATATAGATGGGATACTCAAACTGCCGACCCCGCAAAACATTGTCGATGAGATATTGCGCCTCCGCGCGTGCCTGTTCCTCTGTGACAGCCAGGCTGTACTGATAGCAGCCCACGCCCAGGCCCAGCGCCTTGGCCTGCCGGTAAAATTCCTCAAAGCAGCTGTCTTTGTCGCACCCGGCGGCGCCCCGCAGGATCACAAATGCCGCGCCTTCGGCCTGCGCCTCTTCCAAGTCCATTCCCCGCTGCCAGCGGGAGATGTCGATACCGAACTTACGCATTTTTTTCCGCCTCCGTCTTCTGATTCTTCTGAAGCAATTCGAGGGCCTCTGTAATGACCTTGGGCATGGGTACGCCCATCAGCCCCGCGTTTTCCGCAATGGAAAGCGTCTCATTGACGCAAAAGGCGATCACCGACCCGTCTTTGATGTAGGTCACCCCCAGCAGAAGGTCCAGGCGGCAGGCCACCAGAACGATGAGCAGCGTCACCCCCTTGCGGATGAGCCCCTTCCATCCCGCCTTGCTCTCCAACCGTCCGTTTTCCGATTTCTTGCTGGCGTGGAAGACTCCCGCCACGATAAGCCCCGTAAGGTAATCGATGCCCATAAAGATCACCAGGGTGGTCAGTCCCGCCGACCATCCGCCGAAGGCCGATGCCACAAAGGCACCCACCGCTCCCAGCGTCACGCAAATGGTACTTTTCATTTGTTTACTCCCTTTCCTGTTTTTTAGAACCCACCGTCGGCAGATTCTTTTCCACCCTTACCAAAAATGTCAGAACAGTTGTACTATTTCGTGCAACAAAAAAGGATCGCCGCAAAAAAAGCGGCAATCCTTTTTGTCTGTATCAGCCCGAAGCGTTCCGGCTCTTTTCCTCCGGCGGTATCTGTTTCTTCTTTTTTCGGCGCAGCAGCCAGATCAAACCCACGCCCAGACAAAATCCGCCCAGATCGATCCAGATATCTTTCACCATGCCGGCCCTACCCTCGGAAAAAAGCTGGATGGTTTCGTCCAGCAGCGCCGCGGACATGCCGCACAGCGCCAGCAAGCTGCCCGCCTTGTTCCAAAGCACCCGCAGCACCACCGTCAGTTCCGCGCCAAGCAGCGCAAACTCTGTGGCATGAGCGATCTTTCGCAGCACTTCGTCATCGGCCATCCCGCTGCCGGTCACATCCCGCAGCGGGATGTTCAGCAGATTTTTGACCCACTCGCTGATGCTTCCCGAAACCGTGCCGGAGAGCAGAGAGTTTCCCCAGATCAGCAGCAGCGTCAAGGCTGTCAGCGTCAGCCATCCTTTTTTTCTTCTGTCCACGTCGCCTTACCGCCGGGGAACAATGGCCTCTGCGGTTTTATAGATGTGCCTCTCCGGGATCACACCCCGCACGGAGGAAAGAGGATACACATTGGTGTCCCGGCCGATGACCGTCCCGGGATTGAGCACGCTGTTGCAGCCCACGTCCACCCGGTCGCCCAGCATGGCGCCCACTTTTTTGATGCCCGTGGCGATCTTCTCGTCGCCGTTTTTGATGACCACCAGTGTTTTGTCGCTTTTCACATTGGAGGTGATGGCGCCCGCGCCCATGTGCGCCCGGTAGCCCAAAATGGAATCACCCACATAATTATAATGTGGCACCTGCACGTTGTCGAACAGGATCACGTTTTTCAGTTCTGTGGAATTGCCCACCACCGCGTTGGCGCCCACAAGGGCGTTGCCGCGGATAAAAGCCCCCGGCCGCACTTCTGTTTCGGGGCCAATGATGCAGGGTCCTTTGACGGTCGCCATAGGAGACACGCTGGCCGTTTTGGCGATCCACACATTCTCTGCCGGGTGGTCATATTCCGCTGTCGGAAGGGCCTCGCCTGTTTCACGGATAAAATCGCCGATCAGCGGCAAAATCTCCCACGGATAAGTGCTTTTCTCCAAAAGCGGTGCCGCCAGGGTGTGGGACAGATCATACAGTTCCTTGTTGGTATACATAAAAAGTCTCCTTTACGGAAAGTTGCCCTCGAAGGGATTTCATGTATAGCGTAATATAGCACATTTTCCTATGCAGGTCAAATAGGGGGCAAAACCGGGCAGCGATCCAAGATCAGCTGCCCGGTTTTGTATGATCCATTTTATGCGCCGATGGAATCAGAGCGGAACACGAACTTCACGCTGCTGCTTACTCCCTCGGGGGCACCGGAGAAGGAGGTGTAATTCTTCGACACATCCTTCAACGCTTCCAACCGGTCGGTGAGCGTGCTCAGATCGCCGTTCACCGCGTCGGCCAGCTTCTGGATGCCCTGGTCATTGAGCTGCTTGATGCCGTCAGAGAGCTGCATACTGCCGTCCTTCAGCTGGGAGATCCCGTCGATGAGAAGGTCGGTGCTGTCCTTGAGGACATTCATCTTGCTGTAAAATGTGTGGAGATTTTCGTTCAGGCTCTTGGCTCCCGCGCCGATCTTACCTGCGGACACGGCCGCCTGATCCACGCCGCCGGTATACAGCGCCAGCTGCTGGAGGTAGTACACGGCTTTGTCCAGCTGGCCCTTGACGGTTGCCAGCTTTTCGCCCGCGGCGGAGAGCTGTTCTGTCACAGCGGCGGTGGCCAGCGCCTTTGCCTTGTCGGCGGAGGCGGTGCTCTGTGCGGCGCTGACAGTGGCAGCGTTCTTGGCCATGCCGGCCGCCGCCGTCACAGCGTCGGACACGGTCTTGCTGGTGCCGCTGGTAAGCAGGTTGTCGGCCTGGGCCAGTATCACCATCTGCTGATTGCTGTCGGTCACGCCGGCTGCCGTCAGCTTCTGCACAAGAGCGGTCTGAGCCGCCTGCACCATCTGGGCGGTAGGCGTGGTCCCGGCGGGCACCTGCTCCAGCACGGACGCCGTGGCCAAATGTGCCACCTTTGCGGCGAAAGTGGTGGGAGCGGTCTGCGCTTCCGCTGCCACGGCCTGCACGGCGGCGGCATCCTTGGCAAGAGCGCCCGCGGCGCTCACCGCTTCGGCAACGGTCTTATCAGTGTTGGACGTCAGCAGATCCTCCGCCAGAGACTCCACCAGCACCTGTGTCTTGGCGTCGGTCACGCCCGCCTGGGTCAGTTGCGCCGCGATCTCGCTCTGGGCCTTTGCGATCTGTGCCTCCGTGGGAGCGGCAGAAGACAGCTTGGCGAGGACCGCCGTGTAATTGTCACGGGTCAGCGTGATCTGATTGGTCTCAGCCTGGGTCATGCCGGCCGCCACCAGCTGCGCCCGCAGCTGGGTGGTGGCGCCGTCAAAGATGGCGTCCACCAGCATGGCAGCGCCGTTGTTGACCTGGGCGCTGGAGGCGCTCAGAGTGGTCAGACCGCCGGTGAGTTGGTCAAGGTAATTGCACAGATCACCGCTGCCGCTGTAAAGCTGGCCCGCGCCGTCTGTCAGGAGGCCCACGCCGTTGGCCATCTCCTGGGACTTGGACAGCAGCTGGCTCAGCCCGTCATAAAGCTGGGAAGAACCGTCCATCAGGGCACTCATGGCGTCCGTCAGCTTGGTCATGGAACCGGAGAGATCCTGGATATCGGTGAGATCGCTGAAATCGGTATCCTGGAAGACGCTGTTGGTGGCCATTGTCAAAGACGTGGTCAAAGAGAAGTTGGTCACATCGGCGGTAAATTCCACGCTGCTGGGAATATCCAGCTTGCTCTTGTCAACGCCCAGGGTCTCGTTCATCCCCGGCAGGGCGAAGCCCACCACATAGGTATGGTCGCCGTCGTTGAGCAGCTTGCCGTTGGACACGGTGATGTTCTGGAACACATCGTTGTCCAGCGCCATGCCGGTGAGCAGGACGAAGGGTACATAGATCTTTTCCTGCTTGCCGCCCACGGTGCGTGTTTCATAGGTGTTGTTGGTGTACTGATAGCGGATGGTCACGCGGCCACTTTTCCCGGCCAGCGCTTCGGGCTTGATGCTCTTGCCGTCCAGGGTATAGCTGACAGCCACCGTCACCGGCAGAGTCTTGCTGCTGGTGCCCTGATACTCGATATCCTGGCCCTGGGCATTCCAGGTAAGGGTATTGTTGCTGCCGGTGGTATACGTCTGATCGCCGCCCACGTTGTTGATGTCCTTCAGATCGGACACATCCTTCAGTGTGGCCGCCTGCTGGGGATTGGTCAGCAGGTCGCTGACAATCACCTTTTTGGCGGAGCCGTCGGCGTTGGTCATGATATAAACGGTTTCATCCTTGGTGCTGACGGTGGATGTGGATGGCTTGGCGACAGAGGCGCTCACCACTGTTGCCTGCGGGGCTGTATTACCCGTCTTGGACGCTCCGGCGGCAAAGGCCAGTGCCCCGGTGCCGCAGCACGCCACGGCAGCTGCCAGAATGCCGGCAGCCAAGGCTGTTTTTTGATTCTTCCAAGTCCTCATAAGGACACCTCCTGTTTCTTTGTGCTGATAAATCCTTTCCCGGTCTTGCAGATCACGCCGTCAAGCAGCATGAACAGCGCCGGCAGGGCAAAGATGACGCACAGCATACTGACCACGGCGCCCCGGGCCATCAGACTGCACATGGAACTGATGATACTGATATCGGAATAGACGCCCACGCCGAAGGTGGCGGCGAAGAAGCTCATGGCGCTGACGATGATGGAGGGGATGGAGGTCTCCAGTGCGATGTTGATAGCGCCCAGCTTGCCCTGACCCTCCCAGCGTTCCTTCTTGTAACGGGTAGTCATCAAAATGGCGTAGTCCACGGTGGAGCCCAGCTGAATGGTGCTGATACACACAGGCGCGATAAACGGCAGGGCAAAGTTGGTGTAATAGGGAATACCCAGATTGATAAAGATGGCCAATTCGATAACGGACACCAGAATGAAGGGCAGCGACGCGCTCTTGAGCACCAGCGCGATGATGACGAACACCGCCGCAATGGAGATCCATGTCACCACGGAGAAGTCGTGGTTGGTCACCTGGATCAGATCCTTGGTGCACGGTGCTTCACCGATGAGCATACCGTCGGGATCATACTTTTTCAAAATGGTGTTGATGGAGTCGATCTGCGCGTTGCACTCGTCGGTGGAAACGGTGTAGGCGGAGTTGATGAGGATCATTTGGTATTGGCCGCTCTTGAGGGTCTCCAGCACGTCGGAGGGCACCATGTCCTCCGGCAGCAGGCCGCCGGCCACCGAATCGTAGCCCAGGGAGTACTGCACGCCGGCCACTGCGTCGATCTCCTTGAGCATGGCCTTGGCGTCCTTGTGGGGCATATCAGACCGGCAGAGGATCATGTGGGTGGTGGAAATGTTGAAATCATCCCGCAGCTTGTTGGCGGCTGTCAGGAAGCGGAAGTCGCTGCTGTTGCTCAGCTCTGCTGTATCGCTGCCGGAGAGCACCTTGGTCAGATCGTAGTACACAGGCGTATTGGCGTAGCCGATGGCGGCGGGCACCAGAACGATCACCGCAATGAGCAGGAAGGCCCACCAGCGCTTTGTCACAAAACGGGAAACGGCTGCCATGCGGGGAATGATGGTCTTGTGGCGCGTCTTTTCCAGCGCCTTATCGAAGGTCAAAATCAGCGCGGGCAGCGTGGTGATGCAGCTGACCACGCCCAGCAGCACGCCCTTGGCCATCACCAGGCCCAGGTCGCGGCCCATGGTATAGCTCATGAAGCAAAGGGCCAGGAATCCTGCGATGGTGGTGATGGAACTGCCCAACACCGCGGTGAAGGTGGCGTCGATGGCCTGGGCCATGGCCTCTTCCTTGCTCTCGTGCAGGTCTTTTTGTTCCGAATAGCTGTGCCATAGGAAAATGGAGTAGTCCATGGTCACGGCCAGCTGCAGTACGGCCGCCAGGGCTTTCGTAATGTACGACACCTCGCCAAAGAACCAGTTGCTCCCCATGTTCCAGAGGATTGCGATGCCGATGGAGATCAAAAACAGCACCGGCGCCACCCAGGAGTCCAGCAGCAGCATCATGGCCGCCAGCGCGCAAAGCACGGCGATGCCTACATAGATGGGCTCTTCTTTTTCACACAGGGCCTTCAGGTCTGTGACCATGGCGGAAAGGCCGGAAACAAAGCACTGGTCCCCGGTGACGGAGCGGATCTCCGTCACCGCCTCCATGGTTTCATCGGCAGAGGTAGCGGTGTCGAAGAACACGGCCAGAATGGTTTCGTCGCCGCTGTTGAACTTGTCGTAGTATTTTTCTGGCAGGATCTCTTTGGGTACGCCCAGGGAAAGCAGATCGTCGTACCACAATACGTCGGCCACATGGGGAACGGCCTCGATCTTTGCCTCCAGAGCGGCCACGTCCTTGTCGCTCATTCCCTGAACGATGACGAAGGAAAAGCCGCCCTTTCCGAATTGGTCCAGCATGATGTTCTGTCCGGCCACCGTATCCATGTCTGATGGCAGATAGTCCAGCATATCATAGTTGATCCGTGTGTGGATCATACCGAGATAGGAGGGGATCAGCAAAAGGATGGCAATGAGCAGAACGGGAATGCGGTACTTGGTCACCGCTCTTCCGAATTTGTGCATGTAACAGGCACCTCCTTGTTTATTCCGTGGCGCGCCATTCCCAGCCTGACGGGAACAGCACGCGGAGCGGAAAAGGAGGCGTTTGGCCTGCTTTCCCGCTCCACAAAGCCGCCGCGGCTGCAGACGGCGGCGGCTTCGATGGTCCCGGGGGGACCTTTGGAAATTTGAACCTATCATGCAACGGCACGGAAAAAAAGAAAATAGACAATTGGGGTAGATTTGTCTTTGTTTCAGACACAAGACCGCAGATTGTCTAAGTGCAAAAAGGCTTGCTTCTTGCTTTTCCTATGGTATACTAAATTAAATTAAGGAGTTGATGAATATGCCGAACCGGATGGCAGGCGACGCCACGAAGCAGCTTCTGTGCGAATCACTGAAGAAGAAAATGGCTGTGAAGCCGCTGGACAAGATCTCGATCCGTGAGATCACCGAGGACTGCGGCTTGAATCGTCAGACGTTTTATTATCACTTTGAAGATATTTACGAGCAGGTCAGATGGATGTACGAGCAGGAAGCCGTGTCGCTGCTGCGGGAACATGAATCCATTTTGTTCTGGCAGGAGGGTCTCTTGCTCCTGTTTGCCTATCTGGAGAAGAATCGGGCGGTCTGCCTGTGCGCGCTGCGTTCCATGGGGCACGAGCATGTGCGCCGCCTTTTTTACGACGATCTGCACGACGTACTGAAAAATCTGGTGTTTTCGCTGGGCGAGCAGGCCCATATCCCCCAGGAATACGGGGAGTTCCTCACCCATTACTTCACGCTTTCCCTGGCCTCGCTGGTGGAAAGCTGGCTCTTGGGGGAAATGAAGGAGACGCCGGAGGAGTTGGTGCGTTTTGTGGATATCGGTATCAACGACCAGCTGCGCGGTGCTATCCAGCGCGCCCGTGAGGGCGACAGCCGCTCATAGTCCGTCTTCCTATACAATTTCGCTTTTATGTCGTACGATTGGACAAATACGGCGCAGTTGTCTATTATCGGCAAACGCGCAAGGTCGTACACTGTTGTTATACGCAGCTATCGGATCCCCATCAAATGACAGCGCACCCGCCGCCCGCGGTTTTCCGCGCCGGGCTGCACGCGAAAGGAATGGTCAGCTTTATGATCGCAGGACGCTATAAAATTATTCTTCGTTCCCCCTTGGGCCCCCGTATTGGCATTTTGCGGATCGAGCAGGAAAGCCAGGACATCAGCGGTGTGCTGGAACTGCTTAACCGCACCAATATTTTTACCGGCGGCCATGCCGACGGTGATGCTTTTTCTTGTTCCGGAGAAATGCAGACGCTCATGCGGAACCTGGCCTATGTGATGGAGGGTACCGTCATCGGAGACAAGCTGCAAGCCGTGGTGAAAACCGCCTATGGCAACGCGCCTGTCAATATGCCCATCAGCGGCACCCGTATGTGATAAACGTCTGAAAAGCAAAAAGAGGAAGAGAATCTTTTGGTTCTCTTCCTCTTTTTTCGGCAGATCACAAAGCTGTCGCTTCTCAGCCCGCGGCGGCGGGATAGATCTGGGCGATGTATTTGTTCAGCCGGTCGGCGGTCATAGCGCCCCGTACCATCGCCGAGACCTTGCCGTCGGTGCCGATGAACACGGAGGCGGGGATGGCCGTGGTGGGATAGGCGCTGGAGGCGCTGTTTTCGTTGTCAAAATACACAGAGAACGTAAATCCGTTCTGGTCGATGACATTTTGCGCCTTCTGCATGGTGTCGCTGTTGATGAGATTCACCATCAAGAATACCACGTCATCGCCGTATTTTTCATAGGCCGCCTGAAATTCCGGCATTTCCTGTATGCAGTAGCCGCACCAGGACGCCCAGAAGTTCACCACAATGGGCTTGCCGTTAAAGCTACTCAGCTTCACCGCGCTGCCGTTTTTGTCATACACCGTGAAATCCGGTGCGGAAAACACGCTGTTCTGCGGGGCAGGGGCCGGGGTTGTGGTTCCGCCGGTGTTGCCGCCCGTCGTACCGCTGTCGGCAGGCCCCGTATTGGCGGTGCCGCTGTCAGAGGGGGTTGCATTGGCGGTGGTGCCGCCGTCGGTGGACGTGTTGTCCGTGGTGGTGTTGTTCTGGGCAGGATCTGTGTTGGCTGTTTCTGTGTTGGCTGTTTCGGTGTTGGCTGTGTCGCTTTTGGCCGTTTCCTGTTGGGATGCTGCCTTCTGCTCAGTCTGGGCCGCGGCGGCCTTATCCGGGTCATATCGGCTGGACAACGTCTTATAGAGGAGGGATGCTCCCACCACCACTGCCACAGCCAGAGCGCAAAAAATTATTATCTTAATATTTTTATTCATTATATTCTCCTTTTTAGGCAAGTAAACGGGTCAACTGGGTAAAGAGGCCGGCTGCCATCAGAATACCGATGAGGATCAGGAAGCTGCCGCAGATCACGTTGATAACGCGGTAGTTACGCTTGATAAAGGCAAACGCGCCTTTGAGTTTGTCGATAAGAACGGCGCACAGGACAAAGGGAATGCCCAGTCCCACGGAGTAGCAAAGCAGCAGCAGCATGCCGCTGAACCAGCTTTGCCCGTTGGCCGCCATGAGCATGGCAGAGCCCAGGAAGGCTCCCGTGCAGGGGGACCAGCCCACCGCGAAGATCACGCCGAAAAGAGCGGCGGCCGGGAAGGTGGTGGGCTTCACCTCCGCGCCGGGCTTGAGCGTCTTGTTGAGAAACGCGATCTTGAGAAGACCGGTGTAGTGCAGGCCGAAAATCGCCACAATGATACCGGTGACCAGATTCACCGCCGTTTGGTAACGCGTCAAGAAGCTGCCGATGCTGCCGGCAAAAAGGCCCAGCGCCACAAAGATCACCGTAAAGCCCAGCACAAAGCCCATTGCATTGGCCACGGTGCGGCGAGTCTTTCCCTCTTCACCGCCCGCAAAATACAGGATGTAAAGCGGGATCATGGGCAGCACACACGGAGAAATAAAAGTGATGATGCCCTCCAGGAATGTAATCAAAAACTGCATAAAAACTCCTTATTTGCTTTTCACTGTGCCGTCGGCCAGACTACTGCCGGACAGACTACTGCCGGCCAGGCTGCCGTCGGCCAGGCTGCCGTCGGCCAGGCTGCTGCCAAAAAGCTGGCGGTCTACGTCGGTCAGTGTCATGGCGGCGAGTGTTTCCCGCCCGGTTTTTTCCACCGCCGTATAAACGCCGTCCATGACATCCGCCATTCCCGACGCCACCATGCACTCGCAGTTCAGATCGCCGGAACGCCAAGCGTTTTTCAGCAAAGTATCGCAAACCGCGTCAAAAATATCCAGCAGGGTAATCTCTTGGGCAGGCCTTGTGAACTGATAGCCGCCCTGTTGTCCGTTTTTTCCTTCCACCAGCCCCGCTTTTTCCAGCTTGGAGAGCACCTTCCGCACCCGTGCTGGATGCGTGCATACGTTTTGAGCAATGGTCTCGCTGGAGAGCACGGTGCCTTTGTGGTGCAGCAGCTCCATGGCGTGTACCGCTACTGTAAATTCCGCTGTCATCTGTTCTGCCCCCTTAGTCCGTCACTACGTCGAAGGGCCAGTCAATAATGCCTCCGAAGTCGTACACCGCTGTGTAGCCCATGGCCACCAGCTTCTCCGCCGCCTGCTTGCTGCGCCGTCCCGAGCGGCAGTAGACCTGGATCTCCGCCCCGGTATCCGGCAGCTGCGCCGGTTTTTCCGTCCCAATGGTCTCATTGGGCAACAGCAGTGCGCCGGGAATATGTCCCTGCGCGTATTCCTCCGCGGTGCGAACGTCCACAACAGTCACGCTGTCACCGCTGTCCATCCGCGCTTTGGTTTCCTGTGGCGTCAGCTTGTGATACACAGCCTCCGTCCCGCTGCTCTGTACCGGTGCCGGAGCCTCTTTTCGGTTTTTCAGCAAAAAGAACAACGACGTCAAAATGACCGAAAAGGCAATCAAAATCCATCCCAGTTTTCTCATGTCTGCTCCTCTCTCTGTTTTTTAATTGTAATTATATCAGTTACACTTTAGCTGTATGATAGCAAAGAATTCCCATCATGTCAATAGGTAATTTTATGGAAATCGGCGGCGTCAAAAAACACCGGCGCAGGCGATCAAGCGCCTGCGCCGGTGCGAGCTTATCCATTGTCTTCTTTTTTTTCGTTTTTGCCTTCCGCCGTCTGGTTTTCGATCCAGCGGCGCACAGCCTCCATGCGGGCGTCCAGTTGCGCGCTCATTTCCGAGCAGCGGCACAGTTCCTCGCTGATGGCCTCCATTTCCGGCAGATCCTTCTTGTAGCGGATCTTATGCTCCAGACTGGCCCAGAAATCCATGGCGATGGTACGCAGCTGCACTTCCACTTTCATCATCCGCTTTTGATCGTGCAGGAAGATGGGCACCTCCACAATTAAGTGCAGACTGCGATAGCCGCTGGGTTTCGGGTTTTTGATATAGTCTTTTTTCTCCACCAGAACGATGTCGTCCTGCCGCAGCAGGCAATCCGTGAGCATATAGATATCCTCCGGAAAGGAACAGATCACCCGTACGCCCGCCACATCAAAGATGTTGTTTTCAATGGCCTCGATGGTCAGCGGCAGGTTTTTCCGTTGGAGCTTTTCCAGAATGCTCTCCGGCTCTTTCAGCCGTGAACGGACCGATTCAATGGGATTGCGGTCATATTGCAAGGAGAGTTCCTCGTTGAGCACGTTGAACTTTGTCTCCACTTCCATCATGGCGCAGCGGTAATAGGTCATCAGCTCACGGTACGGACTGGTGCGCTGATCCAGCCACTCCAGCACCTCTCTTTGTGTCAAACGTCCCAGCAGCTTTCCCCGCCGGAGCTTGTCCTCAGTGATGCGTTCAAAGACCGGTTTGATGGCTTTGTCTCCAATCAGCATCCCACTGCCTCCTTTGTATTGGTCTTTCCTGTCTCCAAGGTATCATCTTCATCGGTCTTTGTCAACCGGGCAAGGCGGGTGCCCGCCGGAACTGAGTCCCGACGGGCACCCGTCAGAAAAACCGGCTGTCAGGTGCCGGGGGTACCTTTTCCGCCGTCAAGAAGCTGTTTGACAGCCTGGTGAAAGCCTGTGGCCGCAAGGCCCGACGCAATGCCGACGGCTGCCGCCGTGATATAATCCTGCGCCGGGAAATCCGGCATCATATTCATGCCCAGGATACCCAGGATGGCGCCGCTGAGTCCGCAGATCACAGGGATCCATTTATTGTCAAGGCCGGTATTTTTGACGATCTCTCCGATGAGCCAGGCAATGACCGTGATGGCCGCCACGCCGGCGATTCCAAAATTCATTGATCCACCTCCTGTTCATTTCAGTTTATTCCGGGAGACGGAAAAAAGTATGACATGCTCAAAATTTAAGTGTGCGCATGAAGGCGCGGGCCCGGCAGTACCTGCGCCTTCTTGCGCCAGATATACAGGAGAGTGCGGATGCAAATCTGTTATGGCGCGATAAACTCCGCCAGCTGCCGCGGTGTCAGACAGCGGATAAAGCGCCCGCAGTCCGCCCCGCGCCGTTCCACGTCCTCCCGACGGCACGGACAGCCTTGCAGCTGCCGCACCGGCAGGCGCACATCACGTCGCCTCTGTGAACACAACCGTGGCTGAACATCACCGCATGCGAATCTCCGACGCAGGCGTGGATGGGCACAGGCTTTGGCAGCAGCCCACCCAGGTCCGTGTTGCCGAACAAGGCGTCAGAATCACAGACCTCCGGCAGACAACTCTCCGGAATGTCAAACAAATTGCACAGCTCCCGGTCACAGGTCATGATGCAAATGTTGAACAGCTGCGTGCGACTGGCGTTGGAAACGTCCGTTTTATGTACACGCCCGCCGGTCAGCGTCCAGATGGCCCAGCAGTCCATGGTACCCATGCACAGTTTTCCTTTTTGTGCCCGCTCTCTGGCATCCGGGATGTTTTCCAGTATCCAGGCAATTTTGGCCGCGGAGAAAAACGTTGACAGCCGCAGACCTGTGCGCATCTGTATCATTTCCCTGCTTTCGAGGGGATCCAGCCGCCTGCAAAGAGCTGGGGCCCGGCCGCATTGCCACACCACCGAAGGGCACAGGGGCTGGCCTGTACTTTTGTCCCACAACGCCACGCTCTCCACTGATTGGTCACGGCCACCGCCGCGGCCACTGCCGTTCCGATCCGTCGTTTCTTCACTTTTTATTTCCATAAAAAAGGGGGACCGCCTGCTTTGCGGTACCCCTTTTTTCCTTCCCGTCGTTGGAATCTCTTTGTTATTTGTCTTCTCTCTTCTTGTTCACCAGCACCACCGTCACGGCGGTGAGCATCAGCACCGCGCCGGCCGCGGTAAATGCCAGTGTGTCGGAGCCGCCGGTCTGTGGCAGCGTGAATCGGGCCGCCTTGTTCTGGATGGTTACTTCCTTAATGCCGTCAGGCGCCGGTGTACCGCTGTTGCGGTCGGGGATCTCCACTTTTGTGCGCTCGGAACTGAGCACATAGCCCGTGGCGGTCTTGGTCTCCTGCAAATAGTAGGTGCCTGCGTCCAGACCCATCAGACGGCCGATGCCGTCGGTCCCTGTCTCGATGGTCCCCGCCTTGGTGACGCCGTCGGCCAGATATACGTCGAAGGTCACGCCGGAGAGTACCTTGCCGGGCTGATTCATATCCACCTTCAGCACCTTGAGGCCGTAGGAGTAAAGGGTGGCTGTGGCGGAAAGGCTGGAGGTACCCGTGCCGTAGGGGTCTTTGCTGAAAGTCAGAGTCGCCGTGTTGATGTTGGCGTCCCCGATGAGGACCTGATCGCTGACCACGGCGGTATAGGTGATGAGAATGGAGGGAAAGCCCTTGATGGCCTGATAGTCAAAGGACCACTGGGTTGTGGTGCCGCCGGTGCAGGGCACCGTGGTGCCGTCGGAGGCCTTGACGCTGACCGTCTGGCCGAAGGTAAGGCCGGCCGGCAGCCGGTCACTGACGGAAAACACGGTGTTGGTGGCGTTTTCCGGATAAGTGGGAACGGTGACTGTCACGGTGTAGGTCACGGTGTCGCCCACGCCCGCCTGGTTGTCACTGATGCCCTTGCCAATGGAGGGAGCGGCCGCCTTGGCGGCCAGAGAGAGCGCGGTGGGCACCTGATAATCGGCGTCCGGCAGGAAGGAAGCGGTCATCATCTGATAGACATAGGCGCCGCTTGCGTTGCCAGTGCCCAGCACGATGTACTGGCCCGGAGCCGTCACGTTCAAGCGGCAGAAGTTGTCGCTTGCGCTGATATTCTGGGCGTCGGCCACCGTCTGGTGTGTCTTCACATAGGCGGCAAAGCCGCCCAAGAACTGGCGCATCTCGGTGGAATCGTCCGTCAGCTGGCGGCACGCCTTCAGCGTGACATCCGCGCTTTGGGTGTAGGCCTCGGCGGCGGGGCTCCAGGTAAAGGTCACTTCCTTGGTGTCGGGGTTGCGAGCCGCTTTCACCACCTGATAGGCCGCAAAGGTGTCGCCGCTGTGGGGGACGGCCACGGTGATGACGCCGCCGGAGAAGCTGTCTATGTAGGCAGTGGCCGTTTCCGCCGCCGCTATGGCGCAGAGCAGTACCGTCATCATCAGTACCACCAGGAAAGCGCTTCCGGCCCTTTTGATCGTTCGTTTCATATAAACCCTTCTTTCGGCATTATGTTTCATTGGTGGTTTCCTCCTGTCGCCGCAGATACAGCCACGCGCCGCCTGTCAGCGGCAGCACGGTGCCTGTGATCCAAAATCGCGGCCGCCTGTCTGGGGCAGTGTCAGATCCTGATCGGACACCGGCGTATTGGTCACGGTTCACACCTCTCTCCCCGCGTCGCAGCCGTAGACCGCCGTGTACCCCCGGGGGATCTCCTCCCGGACGGAATAGGAGACCGCTTGGTCGGTGGGCATCCCGCTGACATACGCATACTTCCGCAGACCCTCCCAGGTGCAGATCCAGCCGTTGTCCGCCGACAGCGTCACCGGCTCGCCACAGGGCGCCTCCCCAGCATAGAGCTGTACCAAAGCAGCATCCGGATGTGCCGCCGTGCCGTTCCACATCTTTTTCACCGCGCATTGCGTCAGCTCGTGGGCTTTGGTGGCGGCAAAGTCCACATGGGTGCTGGTGTAGTCCGTCATGTTCCCCACGGCCGGGTTGTAGAGCCTGTCCCCCACCAGGAAGCTATCCTCCGGGTGGGCGGCCCCGGCGGGTTGAAAGCCCCGGGTGGTCTGAGGCGTTCCCACGTCCCGGATATAGGCAAGGCTGGGCTTCTTGCCGCTGCCCACACGGAGGTAGTAGGCAGTGTGCTCCTGCTGTCCCTGAAAAAGCCCGGCAGTCAGCAGCTCGTTGTCGCTGTTGAGGAGGAGGGCCTGCGTTCCTCGCTGATAGATCTGGTTGTACTGGAAAGGAGCGCCGCCCGCAAAGCGTCGGGAGCCGTCCTTTCATTCTCAGCCGCGGACATTTTTGCCGTGTCGGCGGCGACATCCTTTGTTTTTGCCTCCGTTTTGTTTTTCGCCGCCGCGCTGCCGTCTGCCGCTTACGGCTGTACCGCGGCACTTTCCTGTTGAGAAAAAGCATCGGAGATCTGTTTTGTCGCGGGCGGCGCCCCGGTGTTTTCTGTCCCGGACGCGAAGGCCGGTACTGGGCTTACCAGAAGCAAAACGCACAGCAGCAGGGCCGCTGCTTTTTTATGCGCCCTCATTTTCAAACTGATTCACACCTTCCAGAAGCTGTCTTTTCCAGGCCCCGCCCATTCTGATAAGGTGGTTTCTCTTTTGCATATTGTCGGATCGTTTCAGCTTCTTCCGAAGTCACCATTTCCCATCTCTTCTTCCCTCCAGCCCAGTGCCCGGCAGCAGTCGGGGCAAAGCTGGCCGCAGCCCACCACATAGCCGATTCGGCAGTCAACGGGAAGGTTGCGTGGGATGTCTGTTTTTCGCCTGCACAAAACGCAGTGCTCCATCTCCGGCGGCGCCGCAAAAAAACAGCATGCAGAGGGCGTTTTTTCCGCGCGGTTCCCGGTGTTTCGCCCTGCCCGAAAATGTCGCAGTTTTTCCCTGTACGGTACAAAATTCATTATAATTGTCCTTTCGCATATAATTTGTCGCAACCAAAGTGGCCGTTGAAATTTTTGGTGCGCGCCTTGACATTTGCGCGCAATGGTGGTAAAGTTCGTTATTAATCAGTGTGAAACCGATGAATAAGAGGAGTAACCTTCACGAAGGCGCGAAGAGAGCCGTTGGCGGTGGGAATACGGCAGCCGGGAGGACAGGTGAATGGACTTATGAGGGCAAAGCGAAAGCCTCCGGGCCAGTAGCCGTCGCCGGCAGCCGCGGCCGTTATCCCGCGGAGCGTATGACTGTACGCGTTGAGAGGACGCCTTTGGCGTCAATTTGGGTGGCACCGCAGGAACATCGTCCTGTCCCATAGGAGACTATGGGACAGGATGTTTTTTTATGTCCTGTCAATCATGATCGCAGGAGGAAAAACAAATGAAAAAAGTGATTCTGACCGGGGACCGTCCCACCGGCAAGCTGCACGTGGGGCACTATGTGGGTTCCCTGCGGGAGCGGGTGCTCCTGCAAAATTCCGGCGCTTACGACAGCGTCAACATCATGATCGCTGATGCCCAGGCGCTGACGGACAACATCGAGCAGCCCGAGAAGGTGCGTGAGAACATCGCGGAGGTGGCGCTGGACTATCTGGCCTGCGGCCTGGACCCCCAAAAGTCCACGCTGTTTATCCAGTCCCAGATCCCGGAGCTGTGCGAGCTGAGCTTTTATTACATGGATCTTGTGACCGTCTCCCGATTGCAGCGCAACCCCACGGTGAAAGCGGAGATCCAGATGCGCAATTTTGAAGCCAGCATTCCGGTGGGCTTTTTCACCTATCCCATCAGTCAGGCGGCTGACATCACCATCTTCAAGGCCACCACGGTGCCCGTGGGTGAGGACCAGCTGCCCATGTTGGAGCAGGCCCGCGAGATCGTGCGCCGCTTCAACGCCGTTTACTCTCCGGTTCTGGTGGAGCCGGACATTCTGCTGCCTCAAAACGAGGCCTGTCAGCGCCTGCCGGGCATCGACGGCAAGGCCAAGATGAGCAAGTCCCTTGGCAACTGCATCTACCTCTCCGACGAGCCGGAGTCCATCCGCGCCAAGATTATGGAGATGTATACCGACCCCACCCATCTGCAGGTGAAGGACCCCGGCCATCTGCAGGGCAACACGGTCTTTACCTATCTGGACGCCTTCTGTACGGAGGAGCACTTTGCCCGGTACCTGCCGGAGTACGCCGGTCTTGCGGAGCTGAAAGCCCACTATACCAAGGGCGGTCTCGGAGATGTGAAGGTCAAGAAATTCCTTAACAGCGTTCTTCAAGAGACGCTGGAGCCCATCCGTCTGCGCCGCAGGGAGTACGAAAAGGACATTCCGGAGGTCTTTCGCATTCTGAAATCCGGCAGTGAGGCCGCCCGTGAGACTGCGGCACAGACCATGGACGAAGTGCGCCGGGCCATGCGTCTGAACTACTTTGACGCCGATTTCATCCATTCCCAGGCGGATAAGTTTTCGCTGTAAATGGTTTTATAAAAAAATACAGGAAAGACGATTTCGTCTTTCCTGTATTTTTTCTCTTTTCTTCGGTGATATTTTTTTATTTTTTTCCACCGCAGTGCCTTTTTTCCACTCCCCGCCCTTCGCTGCGTTAGCACTCTCATATTTTGAGTGCTAACGTTTACATTTGGTTCACATCAGCAGCAATATTTGTTCATAAACCAAGTTTATGATAAGAATTGTTCCAAAGGAAAACGGACATCCTAAAGCAGAAAGGAAGGCTTTCCCATGAGCTGATCTGTTTTCTGAAAACGGCAGCGCGGCAGCCGGTAACAGCCGCTTCACATTATTTTATGTATTACTTTTTAGGAGGTAATTGTATGTTTCTCACTCCGTATCGCAGACACAATGATCTGATGGCCGATCCGTTCCGTGCCATGGACGAGCTGGAAAAGAGCTTCTTCGGCAATGTTTCCGCCAACAGCTTCCGCACGGATATCCGGGATACCGGCGACGCCTTTGTGCTGGAGGCCGATCTGCCGGGCTTCGGCAAGGACGACATCCATATTGACCTGGAAGACAACTATGTGACCATTCAAGCCGAGCGCCACTCCGACTATGAAAAAAAGGACAAGAAGGGCGACTATGTCTGCTGCGAGCGCTCTTACGGCTCTTTTGCCCGCAGCTTCGACACTACCGGGATCGACACAGGCGCCATGAAGGCCGCCTTTGAAAACGGTGTTCTGACGCTGACCATGCCCAAGCTCAAAGAGGTCAAGTCCTCCGGCAGACGCCTGGAAATCGAATAATTTTCTCCCATCAAGCCGTTCAGCTCCGCGAAAGCCGAACATCCCAAGAAAAGAAAAAGGCCCGCCTTCTGTGCAGAAGGCGGGCCTTTTTATGCGCCGCAGGAGCGGATATCATCCGCCCGTCTGCGTCCGTCTCATTTCTCTCGCCCCATCATGGTCTCGCCCCAGTCGCTGAGGCCCTCCAGAATGGGCATCAGCGCGTCGCAGGCGGCCGTAGTGGCGTACTCCACCCGCACGGGCACCTCCATGTACTCCTTTCGCACCACCATGCCGTCCTTTTCCAACTCCCGCAGGGCGCCGGCCAGAACGGTGTTGGAAATACCGTCCAACTTTCCCCGCAGGGCATTGTAGCGTAAGGTGCCGCCGTTGTTCAGCGCGCAGATGATCTGCACCTTCCACTTGCCGCCGATGATGTCCATGGCGCAGCGCAGGGGGCATGTCTCCAGACACGGACAGTTGTAATGTGTTTCGATCAAGGTAAGCCCTCCCTTACTTGGTCAGAAAAAACTGCGTTCTTGTGTGTTTTGGTTTTCTGTGATACCATCATAACAGCTCAGAAAAGCGGAGTAAATAGGAAAAGGAGACTTTGCCGTGACAACCATTCGTGCCGCCAAAGCGGAAGACCTGGACCGTCTCATGGAAATTGAAGCACTGACCTTTCCGCCTGTCGAGCAGGCAGCGCGGGAGACATTCAGCTACCGTCTTCATTATTTAGGATCGTGGTTTTTTGCCGCCGAAGAAGCGGGGCAGATCGTAGGTCTCATCAACGGGCGCACCACTCCCCTTTCTGCCATTCGCGACGAGCTGTACGAGCCGGCTGAGCTGCCGGAGGGCAGATGGCTGGCACTGCTGTGCGTGGAAACCGATCCCCGCTGGCAGAGACAGGGTGTGGCGCGGACTCTGATCGAAGCATTTATTCAAAAAGCGCGGCGAGAGGGGCTTTTGGGCGTCACGTTGGCCTGCAAAGATGCCCTCATTCCTTACTATGCCTCTTTTGGTTTTCGCCATACGGGGGTCTCCGTTTCCGTCCACGGCGGCGCGGTATGGAACGATATGCGTCTTGATTTCACATCATAAGGAGAACTGATTATGCACATCTACTGGCAGGGGCTGACCATGGGGCTGGCCTATGTGGCGCCCATCGGGCTGCAAAATCTGTTTGTCATCAACACGGCGCTGACCCAGCCCCGGCGGCGGGCGTATCTCACGGCGTTGATCGTGATCTTTTTCGATATTTCCCTGGGCCTTGCCTGCTTTTTAGGCATCGGCGCGCTGATGCAGGCGCTGCCGTGGCTGCAAAAAGCGGTGCTGGCCATCGGCAGTGTCATCGTCATCTGGATCGGCATCGGCCTTCTGCGCGCCCACAGCACCATGGACACCTCCACCAAGGTGGATATTTCTATTTTAAAGGTGATTTCCACTGCCTGCGTGGTCACATGGTTCAATCCCCAGGCGCTGATCGACGGCACCATGATGCTGGGCGCTTTCAAAGCCACCTTGCCCGCGGGCACCGACGCCTTTTTCATCGGCGGCTTTGCCTCGGCCTCCATTCTCTGGTTTCTGGGCATCTCCACGGTGATTTCCCTGTTCAGCGCCCAGTTCAACGATAAGGTACTGCTGGTTATCAACCGGGTATGCGGCGTTGTCATCGTCTTTTACGGCGTCAAACTCTTCTGGAGCTTTCTGGCGCTGATGATCCCCGGCTTTCCGGCCCTCCCTTTCTGATACTAAGTGTTCGGCGCCCTTGCCAAAAGGGCGCCGATTTGCTATATTGAAGGAAATCCGAAAGGAGGCCTGCACATGAAAACACTGAAACTGGCTCTTCTGGGCTTTGGCAGCGCCGGGCGCGCCTTTGCCCGTCTGCTGCTGGAAAAAGAAGCAGAAATCGAAGCCCGGTATGATACGCAGGTGGCGGTGACCGCCATCGTCACCGGCTCCCACGGCACGCTCACGGACAGCGCGGGGCTTGACCTTCCAGCGGCGCTGGACACCGCCGAAGCCGGCAGCCGTTTCCCCGGCAGCGACACTGCCATGGAGGTGGCAGAGCGCGGCGATTACGACGCTCTCTTGGAGCTGACGCCCCTGAACATCCGCACCGGCCAGCCCGCCATTGACCATATCAAAACAGCCTTTGGCCGGGGCAAACACGTGGTCACCGCCAACAAGGGGCCCATTGCCTGGGCCTATGCCGACCTGCGCGCCGAGGCCCGGCGGCGTGGCTGTCTCTTTTTCTACGAGACCACGGTGATGGACGGCACGCCCATTTTCAATCTGGCGGAGTACACGCTGAAAATGGCCCGCGTCACAGAGGTGTCCGGCATTCTCAACACCACCACCAATTATATGCTCCAGGAAATGGCCGCCGGCAAGCCCTATGAGGAGATCCTCGCCGCCGGCCGGCGTCTTGGCTTCATCGAGGCCGACCCCGCCATGGACATCGAGGGCTATGACGCCGCCGCCAAGCTCACCGCCCTTTTGAACGTCCTGATGGACGCCCATATGACCCCCGACCGGGTGGACCGCACCGGTATCGAGCATATTACCCCCGCCGATATTCAGGCAGCGGCAAAGCGGGACTGCGTCATCAAGCTGGTGTGCCGTGGCACGGTGAAAGACGGCCAGGTGCAGGCGACGGTAAAACCGGTGGAAGTGCCCCGGGGCGACCTGCTGGCCACCATCGACGCCACCTCCTCCGTGGTGTCCCTCACCACCGACCTCATGGGGAAGCTCTCCATCGTGGAACATGATCCCCTCATCGAGCAGACGGCCTACGGCATCTTCGGGGACGTGCTGCGGGTACTGGACGGTGTCAGCCGTGGATAAAAAAGAGCTGCGGCGCCAGATAGCCCAGCGTAAAAAAAGCATGACCCCGCAGGAGATCGAAGCGTACAGTGCCGCGCTCACGGCGCAGTTTCTCTCCTCCCCCGCCTACCGTGACGCCCGAAATCTTTACGCCTACCTCTCTTTCAATCAGGAGGTGCGGACGGCGTCCCTTTTGCGTCAGGCCCAGGCCGACGGCAAGCGGGTGGCGGTACCCAAGATCCTGGGCGGCAAGATGGTCTTTTTGTGGCTGGACGACCTCACCGCCGTCCGCGAGGGCTATTTCCATGTGCCGGAGCCTGTGGCGGACGGCCCGCTGGCGGACGACCCCACGGCGCTGGTACTGGTGCCGGGTCTGGCCTTTGACGGACGGGGTTATCGTCTTGGCTACGGCGGCGGGTTTTACGACCGCTTTTTGTCCCGGGAGCCGCATCACCCCACGGTGGCACTGTGCTATGATTTTCAGCTGATGGAGCAGCTCCCCACGGAAGAATATGACATGCCGGTGGACGCGGTGCTGCGGTATCCGCCCGCCCCATAAAGGAGGCAAACATCATGGATCTGACATACCGAAAAGCCACCTTGTCCGATCTTTCGCTGCTGGTAGACATTCGCATTGAGTTCATGCTGGCGGCCAATCACCTGCCGGAGGACACGGATATGTCCCGCCCCCGCCGTTTGACGGAGGCCTATTACCGCCAGGCGCTGACGGACGGCACCCACACCGCTTTTCTGGTCTTTGACGGCGATGCCTTTGTGGGCACCGGCGCCGTGAGCTACTATCAGGTGATGCCCACCTATTGCAATCCCACCGGGCGCAAGGCCTACATCATGAACATCTATACCCGCCCCGCCTGGCGCCGCCGGGGGATCGCCCTGCACACGCTGAACCTGCTGGTAGACGAGATCCGCCGGCAGAGCATCACGTTCATCTCGCTGGAAGCCACTGACATGGGCCAGCCGGTGTATGAAACATACGGCTTTCGCCCCATGACGGACGAAATGAAGCTGCCGGAGGACGTCCCCACACGCAAAGACCTCCTTTGAACCGTTTTTTCGCTTTGTTTCAAAAGAAAAGCGTTGCCCCTCCGGAGTCCATTAAACAGCAAAACGCCCGCTGATGGCAAGCGGGCGTTTTTTTCATAAAGGGCATGATTCGGTGAAGCCGCAGATCAAAGCGCGCCGCCGCTTTTCAGGATCGTCCCATGCGGCGCCGGCAGGGCGAAGGTCACGCTCATGATCCATGCTGTCAAACGCAAACGCAGGAATTTTTCCACTCAAATCTTGGCCCCTCCTCACCTATCACGCCACTTGGCAAAAATCCAGTTTTTTGAAGGACTTTTTGTGATGCGATGTTGTGGGGGTCAGTCTCTGCCTCAATGTGCAGTACACCCGGTTGTTCAAAGGCCCACTGAGTCACGGCAATCACAGCCTCCGTGGCCAAGCCTCTGCCTTCATATTCCGGGTAGATGCCGTATCCTATTTCAACAGTTCCGTTTTCGTTGAGCCCTTTAAAGCACAGATCTCCCACAAATGGTCTGTTTTCTTCCTTAAGCTGCATCATCCACACTGTATACCAGAGGTGCTGCTCCGGATGATTGACGCATCCGGCAAGCATTTCAGAATAGGCCTGCTTCATTTCCGCGCTGCGTTCTTTTTCAATTTTACTCTTGAGTTCTTCCGTGGAGATAGGTAATATGATCATTCGTTCGGTCGTTATCGCTGTCATTGGTTGACTTCCTTTCAAATAAAAGCACTTATCCCATTGAGACTGTAAAAACGGCAAAACCATTTTCCTATGAATAAGCTAAAATAAACGTCCCTGCCCCACAGCCTCCGGTTGATCGGACCTGCTGTTCGTCTATCATACAAAAGAAACGAACGGCATCAGGAAATGGCTGCGAATGACGCATCATTCGCAGCCATTTCCGTTTAACACTCACCCGGCCTTTCGGCAGGGCTTTTATAGTTTTATTTACCTGTCTGATTTTCCGCCGCGGAGAGGACATGGCTCATCAGCACCGCCGTGGTCACGGCGCCCACGCCGCCGGGGACCGGCGTAATGGCGCCCACCAGCGTCTCCACCTCTTCCCAGCAGACGTCGCCGGTGATACCGCCCCGGCCTTCGTTTCTGGTCTTGTCCCAGTTCACGGAAACATCCAGAAGGATGGCGCCGGGCTTCACAAATTCGCCGGTGACGCTGTTTTTTACACCGGTCGCAGAAAGCAGGATGTCCGCCTCTCTGGCCACAGCCGCGATGTCACGGGTCTTGGTGTGGCACACCGTCACAGTGGCGTCTCGGCTCAAAAGCAAGGCGCCGGCCGGTCTTCCCACCACCGGTGAACGGCCGATGACCACCGCCCGTTTCCCCCGGCAGTCGAAGCGGTAGTGATCCAGGATCTCCATGCAGGCCTGGGCCGTGCAGGGCGGAAAGCCCGTCTTTTTCCCCAGAAACACACCGGCGGCGGAAAGATCGGTGCAGCCGTCCACATCCTTGGCGGCATCCAGCACGTTGCAGATTTCGCTCTCCTTGTGCTTCAGATGCGGCGGCAGCGGCCGCAGCAGCAGTACGCCGTGAACAGAATCATCGGCGTTGAGTTCTTTCAGCACCGCCGTCAGCTCTTCCGCCGCCACAGTTTCCGGCACTTCCCGCTTCACCACGGCGACGCCCACCTCGGCGGCGCGCTTGCAGGCGCCCTTTTCATAGGCCATGTCGGAGGATTTTTCCCCGCAGCGCACAATGCACAGCGTAGGCATCACGCCACGCTTCCGCAGCGCGGCCGTGCGGGCCTTGCCCGCTTCGTTTAACGCGGCGGCCACCGGCGCGCCCAATAACAATCTTGCCATATTCTCTCTCCTTACCGGTCAAAGCCGTCTCGTACCGTCTGATAAATGCCGTCAGCAAGAGGTTCATAGCGCTCCAGCATCTTCCGGCACTCCGCTTCCATGGCCTGCGCTCTCTCTCGGTTTTTCATGGCGGCGGTATTGATCCGCACATTGAGAGAAGCCGCCTGCATGGTCGCCTTCAGGCACACGGCGGCGCAGCCCGCGTCGGACACGGCCAGACGAGAGCCTTTCTCCGCCAGCACGGCCACCAGTTCAAGCCCCCGAGCGCTGAGCGCCATGATGTGCAGCGGCACAAGGCAGGCGTCCGCCGTGGCGCTTTCCAGCACCGCCTTCCGCTCCGGGTTATCCTTGGCGATGCCGTAGGCCAGTGCCAGCGGCGCAAAGCCCTCGGCGTCCGCCTCCACCTGGCAGAGCAGCTGCTCCTGCAGATCATCGCACTGCGCCTTCAGATCGCGGATCTCCGCTTCTACGTCGGCGTATTTTTTCTTTCCCAGCGTCAGCGACGCCACCATGCCGCCAAGGGCGGTGCCGATGGCGCCCACCAGCGCTGCCGCGCCGCCGCCGCCGGGCACCGGCTCGCTGGAGGCCAGCACCCGCACAAAATCACGGCAGCTGTTTTCTGTCAAATCCATTTGTCGCTCCTTTAAAACAATCCCGAGATCACGCCGTTTTCGTCCACGTCGATCTTCTCCGCGGAAGGCACCTTGGGCAGCCCCGGCATGGTCATAATGTCGCCTGTCATCACCACCAGAAAGCCCGCGCCGGCGGACACCTTCACGTTTTTCACCGTCACGGTGAAGCCGGTGGGCGCGCCCAACCGGGCGGCGTCGTCGGTGAGGGAATACTGGGTCTTGGCCATGCAGACGGGCAAACCCCCAAAGCCAAGGGCCGTGAGCTGTCTGATCTGCTTGGCGGCATTGGCGGTAAAGGCCACATCCTTGCCGCCGTAAATCTTCTGCACGATGGCGGTGATCTTCTCCTCGATGGAGAGGGACAGGTCGTAGGCATAGGTAAAGTCACCGGGCGTCTCGCAAAGGCGCAGAACTTCCTTCGCCAAAGCCTCGCCGCCGGCGCCGCCCTTTCCCCACACCTCGCTGAGGGCCACGTTGACGCCCAGCTTTTTGCACTCGCTTTCGATCAGCGCCAGCTCCGCGTCCGTATCCTGAGGGAAGCGATTGATGGCCACCACGCAGGGCAGGTGGAACACGTTTTTCATGTTGGACACATGGCGCAGCAGATTGGGAAGGCCCGCTTGCAGCGCCGCCAGATTTTCCGTCCCCGTCTCCGCCTTGGGAACGCCGCCATTGTACTTCAGCGCCCGGGCGGTGGCCACGATGACCACGCAGTCGGGCCGGATGCCGGTCATACGGCACTTGATGTCCAGAAATTTTTCCGCGCCCAGATCCGCGCCGAAGCCCGCCTCCGTCACGGTGTAGTCTGAAAGACGCATGGCCATGCGGGTGGCGGTGACGGAGTTGCAGCCGTGGGCGATGTTGGCAAACGGCCCGCCGTGGACGAAGGCTGGGGTATGCTCCAGCGTCTGCACCAGATTGGGCTTGATGGCATCCTTCAAAAGCGCCGCCATGGCGCCCTGGGCCTTCAGATCGCCGGCGGTGACGGGCTCCTCGTCGTAGGTATAGCCCACCACCATGCGGGCAAGGCGCGCCTTGAGGTCGGTGATGTCGGAGGCCAGGCACAGCACGGCCATGATCTCGGAGGCCACGGTGATGTCGTAGCCGTCCTCTCTTGGGACGCCGTTGATGCGGCCACCCAGGCCGTCGGTGATGAAGCGCAGCTGCCGGTCGTTCATATCCACGCAGCGCTTCCAGGTGATGCGCCGGGGGTCGATGTGCAGGGCGTTGCCCTGATAGATGTGGTTGTCCAGCATGGCGGCCAGAAGGTTGTTGGCCGCGCCGATGGCGTGGAAGTCGCCGGTAAAGTGAAGGTTGATGTCCTCCATGGGCACCACCTGGGCATAGCCGCCGCCGGCGGCGCCGCCTTTGATGCCGAACACGGGCCCCAGCGATGGCTCCCGCAGGGCCACCATGGACTTCTTGCCCAGATGCCGCAGGGCATCGGCAAGGCCGATGGTGGTGGTGGTTTTGCCCTCTCCGGCAGGGGTGGGATTGATGGCGGTGACCAGGATCAGCTTGCCGTCGTGTCTTTGTTCCTGGCGCAAAAGCCGGGTATCCACCTTGGCCTTGTAACTGCCGTAGGGTTCCAGATCTGCCTGATCCACGCCCGCTTCACGGGCGATGTCGGTGATAGGACGCAGGGCGGTGGCCTGCGCGATCTCGATATCCGATTTGTAAGTCATCGTGGTATCCTCTCTTTCAAAAAACGCCCCTGTGGCATTGGTATACTTCTATTTATTTAATAACAGTACCGCCAATTTTGCAATAACTTTTGCTAAAAAAATGGTAAAAACGAAAAACAGCTCTTGCATCCCCGCGGGAATTGACTATAATCAAAAGCAAGCCGCCAAGGCGGCAAAAACCAATCTCGTGGAGTAGGCAAGACGCGTTAAGTACCGGCGGATGGGAGGTCGCCGCCGGGCGAAGGGATGTTTCCCGCGGTGTCTTGCCGCTGCCGCCACAGATGGGGCGTCCTTGCGCCCACTTTGGTACGGACAGTTGCATACTTCCCCTAACCTCCTCCCTATTTTTTAAGGAGGCTTTTTTCATGTCCCAAACTTTTTCCACCCCGTTTTCCCGTGACTACTGGCGCTGCGCCGCCGCCGAACTCAAGAGCACCCGTATGTTGGTCTTTGCAGCGCTGATGATCGCGCTGCGTGTATCGCTCAAATCCCTGGCCATCCCCGTGGGGGACAATCTTTTCATCTATGTGGGCTTTTTTGTCAACGCGCTGGGGGCCATGGTCTTTGGCCCCGTGGTGGCGCTGCTGGCCGCGGCTGTGAGCGACACCCTGGGGGCGCTCCTCTTTCCCACCGGTGCCTATTTCTTCCCCTTCATTTTTGTGGAGATGCTGGGCAGTCTGCTGTTCAGCCTTTTCCTCTACCGGGCCCAGCTCACGGCCTGGCGCATCATTTTTTCCCGGTTCGCCGTCAGTTTCCTGTGCAATCTGGTGCTGACACCTTTTATCATGTACTACTACTACCTCTTTGTGCTGGGTAAGACCTACCGTCTTTTGAGCCTGCCCCGGGTCATCAAGAACCTGGCTCTGCTGCCGGCGGAATGTGTGCTGCTGGTGCTGTTCCTGGGGGTGATGGTGCCCTTGATGAATCGCCTTCATTTCACCGACTATGTGATTTCCACCGACGGCATCCGCCTTACGAGGAAACACGGGGCAGTGATCGCAGGGCTTTTCGTTCTGGCGGCGCTGTTCGTGGCCTTTTATTACGGCGTCTATACCGCCTCCTCTTCCCAGATCATGCTCTTCGGTCAGACGGTGTCCATTCCTCCCTGGCTGCAAAAGAGCTAAGACTCTATATCACGCAAAAAGGGACTGCCTTTCGGCAGTCCCTTTTGTTTTATTTCAGCCAGTCCAGCAGACCCGGCTTCTCTTCGTGCGTCACGCCGATGGCGGCGGCAAGGATCTGCGCCGCGTCGGAGCGCTTGAGCGGTGTCTCCGTGGTGGAAGAGCCGAAGCAGCCGGCGCTGATAACGCCCACCGACTGGAGGTTGGCCATGGCCTGATCCCTCTCCATGGGGCCGGGGGAGACCACATTGGTCACATCCAGAATGCGGTTCATGATGGTGGCCGCCTCGCCCAGGGTAATGGCCGAGGAGGCGTCGAAGGCAACGCCCTCCGTGGTGGAAACGCCGTCTATGATGCCGGCCTTCAGCGCGGCGGAGGCGTAGGACTTGGCCCAGGTGGGGATGGCGCCGTCGTCGCAAAAGCCCGTCATGGTGACCTGATCCAGTTTTTTCACGCCCGTAGCCTTCATGGCCATGGCCAAAAACTCACTGCGTGACACGGTTTCGTCGGGGGAAAAGAAGTAGTCGTCCCCCACCCTGCATCCGGTGAAGACGCCGTTTTCCGCCAGGCAGATCGCGGCGGCATGGGCCGCGGAGTCCGTCATATCCTCATAGGTGACCTTGCTCTTGTTTTTCTTGATGGTCACCGTGACCTGGGCGGGCGTGGAGACCTGTCCGTCGTTGTTGATGGCCACATAGGCGAAAGCATCCTTTCCGGTTTTCCCCTCCTTGGGGATATATTTGAAGTTGGCGGTACCCTCCTCGATGGTGACGCTGCCGTTTTTCGGCTCTGTCTGCAAAGCGTAGGTGACAGCGCCTTCGGCCACAGAGGTAAAGGTGCCTGTGATGGGGATGTCCTCATAGGTGGCCAGTTCCAGGTTTTGCGCGATGGGTGCGCCCTCGGCGGCAGTGGATGCGGCCTGTTTGTCCTTTTTGAACAGGGCAAAAGCGGGCGTGGTCAGCGACACCGTCAGCAGCAGTGCCAGACACACGCCCAGCCCCCGCCGCAGATAGGTGCCCTTGCGCTTGTTTTCGTTCAAAGCAATAACCTCCTTTTGCGGTATCTTGTGTGGCTATTGTTTGTCAGAAAATCAAGGTTATGCAAAAAAAGAGACCCGAAAGAAAAACTTTCGGGTCTCTGCCGGGACCAAAAAAGAGAACTTTTACCGCAGCCATTCCGGCAGCGACCTTTTTTTCACGCCAGAGACAAGCCCCATGGCAGCGAACATGGTCACAAGGGAGGAGCCTCCATAGCTTAAAAACGGCAGCGTCAATCCGATGACGGGCATCACAAAAAGGCACATGCCGATGTTCTCCACCATCTGAAAGATCATCACGGAGGCGATGCCCACACAGATATAGGCGTCCAGGCGGCTGTTGGCGTTTTTGGCCACCACCAGGCACCGGATGATAATGACCGCCAGCAGGGCGATGACCAGCAGGCACCCCAGCATTCCCAGCTCCTCGCCCACCACAGAGAAGATGAAGTCCGTATGCCGGGCGGGCAGGCTGCCGCTGTATTCGCTCTGGGTCTGGGTGCCTTTAAAAAGGCCCTGCCCCGTGAAGCGGCCGGAGCCCAGCGCCAGCAGGCTGCGGGTCTGGTGCCAGCCCACGCCCTGGGGGTCCAGATCGTGTTCAAAGAGGATGCGAAAGCGCATCTTCATATACTCAGGGATCTTGTCCTTTTCCCACAGCAGGTAAAAGCCGATGCCGGCCACGGCGCCGCCGGCCAAAAACCACCGCAGCGCCATCCCTGCGGCAAAGGCCATGCCGATAAAGGCGAAGACGTAGACCAGGGCGCTTCCCATGTCGGAGGAGACCACATAGATGAGCCCCACCATAAACAGCAGGTGTCCGGCCAGCATGGCCACGTTGGAAACGGATTTCAGATCTCTTTTGTCCTTGAGCCAGACCAGCTGCTTTGCCAAAAGCATGATAAAGGTCAGCTTCACGATCTCGGCGGGCTGGATGTCCGTGGGCAGCCAGGGTGCGGAAAGCCAGGCCCGGTTGCCGCCCACCTCTTTCCCCAGAGGGGTCAGCAGCAGCAGGATGAACCCCACGTTGAAGCCCAGAAGCCACTTCCACCGTTTGATCAACGGCTGCAAGTCCACCATGGAAATGATAAAATACAAAAAAATGCCGATGACCAAAGCCGCACCCTGCACCAGCAGGTACCGGCGTGAGCCGGTATAGTGAGTGGCGCTGGCGATCATCAGCAGGCCAAAGGCGGATGCCGCGCAGCACAAACTCAGCAGTACCAGGTCGGCCTGCTGCAATACATCCGCTATTAAATCTTTTATTCTGCCAAACATTGCGTACTTCCTCAGTATAAAGATTACTTTAGTTTACCACAAGAAGTTTTCCCTGTAAACGGGCGGAAGCGCTTTCCATTTCTTTTTTTCTGTGGTATAATAAAACGATTTTGGGGAAAGGGGCGTTTTCATGGAATATTTGTCTCACACTACGGCGGAGACGGAGTCCATCGGCGCGTCGCTGGGGCAGCGGCTTTTGCCCGGTTCAGTGCTGGCTTATCGGGGTGATCTGGGCATGGGGAAGACCGCTTTTACCCGCGGCCTTGCCAAGGGGCTTGGCTTCACCGGCCGCGTCACCAGCCCCACCTTCACTATCGTCAATGAATATGAAGGACGCATCCCTCTTTTTCACTTTGATATGTACCGTCTGGGCAGCTCGGAGGAGCTGTTTGACATCGGGTGGGAGGACTATCTCTCCCGCGGCGGCGTCTGCGCCGTGGAGTGGAGCGAACGGGTGACGGGCGCTCTGCCGCCGGATACGGTGTGGGTGGAGATCCGCCGTCATCCGGAAGAAGAGGGCTGGCGCGTTATTACGATCACAGGAGGGAATCTGGCTTGAAGATACTGGCATTGGAAACCTCGGCCCGGAGCGTGTCCGCCGCGGTGACAGAAGGCGGCGTTCCTCTGGCCTATGCCTACCAGAACACGGGCATGACCCACAGCCGCACCCTGATGCCGCTGGTGGACGGTCTTTTGCGAAACAGCGGTCTGACCCTGGCGCAGACGGATATTGTGGCGGTGGCGGCGGGGCCGGGTTCTTTCACCGGCATCCGCATCGGCATCGCGGCGGCCAAAGGCATTGCCTGGGCGTCGGAGAAGCTGTGCTGCGGCGTCTCCACGCTGGACGCCATGGCGCGGAACGTGCCGCTGTTTGAAGGGCTGGTGATCGGTGCCATGGATGCCCGCCGCCAGCAGATCTATAACGCGGTGTTTGAACAGCGCGGCGGCGTTCTCCGGCGGCTGACGCCCGACCGGGCCCTTTCCCTGGCGGAACTGGCCGCGGAGCTGCGAAATGAAAAAAAAGAAGAAATTCCGAAAATAATAGTTGGAGATGGTGCCCATCTGTGCTATACTTTTCTGTTGGAACAGGGAATCCTCTGTCAGATGGCACCGCCCGCCGCTCTGATGCAGAATGCCATCGGTGTGGGACAGGCTGCCGCCGTGCTGGCCCGGGAGGGCCGGCTGGTCACGGCACAGCAGCTGCTCCCCGTCTATCTCAGGATGTCTCAGGCGGAGCGGGAAAAACTGGCAAGGGGCGAAAAGACGACTGTTGAGTAAAAAAATTGAATTATTTGGAGGAGTAGAACGATGTATAGCGAAAGAGTTCATGTGATGGATCACCCTCTGGTCGCACACAAGCTGAGCATCATCCGCGACAAGAACACCAGTGTAAAGGATTTCCGGGAACTGGTATCCGAGATCGGCATGCTTATCACGTATGAAGCCACCCGTGATCTGCCGCTGACCACCACGGAAGTGGAGACCCCCATCTGCAAGGCGACGGTTCCCACTCTGGCGGGCAAGAAGTTCGCTGTCGTTCCTATCCTCCGTGCCGGCCTCGGCCTTGTGGATGGTGTGCTGCGTATGGTGCCCTCCGCCCGTGTGGGCCATATCGGTATGTACCGTGACGAAGTGACGCTGGAGCCCCATGTTTACTTCTGCAAGATGCCCAAGGATGTGGCGGAGCGTGACATCATCATTGTCGATCCCATGCTGGCCACGGGCGGTTCTGCTGTGGCCGCCATCAGCGAAATGAAGAGCCGCGGCTGCAAGAACATCAAGCTGATGGTGCTTCTGGCCGCTCCCGAAGGGGTGGAGCGTGTCACCCGTGAACACCCCGACGTGGATCTTTACTGCGGCGCGGTGGACGATCATCTCAATGAAAACGGCTATATCGTTCCGGGTCTCGGCGATGCCGGTGACCGGATCTTCGGCACCAAGTAAGGTCTTCCCCTCCACGCTTCCAACCAATCCATATAAAGTAGAACGAGCCTGCATGACACATCATGCAGGCTCCTTTTTTCTGCTCAAAAGCGGCAGCCGCCTTGTGAAAAAGCAAAAGCGTCAGTGTTTGTTCAGCAGCCTTGCCACCGCCGGACGGTGGAGACACATGGCGCCCTTTGGGCAAAACTCCTGACAGCAGAAGCAGCGGATGCACCGTTTGGTGTCGATGCGGGGCTTCCCCCTCTCCATGGTGATGGCATGGGCAGGACACACCTGGGCGCACTCGCCGCAGCCCACACAGATATCCGGCTGCAAGCGGGGCCGGGCGCACATGGCACAGGCGGCCGCCTTGCCGAAGATCCGGCCGGCTATGCCCTTCATCTCGTTGCGAAATTCGATGCTGTTGAGTTTTTCCATCACCTGATAGTCGATGACACAAAAGGACCGCCAGTCCCCCAGCACCGTCAGCTCCTCCGCCGTTTCCGGGCAGAGCCCCCGTTCCAGCCCCGCCGCCAGCGTGGGCACGCCTTCCTTGGAAAGGCCGATGAGCCTGGCTGCCAGGAGATCCGCGCAGCTGGAGGAACGGCTGCCCAGCAGGCATCCCATCTGCCGGGGCGTTCCGGCGGTGGGGCCGTTGCCCTCCATGGCGACGACGGCGTCGATGAGATGGAGGGCCGGGTGAAAATACAGATTCAGATCCACCAGCATATTGGCAAAGTCCCGCCCGTCGGGAAAGCGAAAATGGTACTCCGGCTTTACCGTGCCAGGGATGGTGCCGAAGAGGTTTTTCACCGCCGCCGACATCCCCATCATGGCATGGGTCTTGAGCTTGGCAAAGTTGATGATGAGGTCAGCCTCGTTCAGCCAGGCGGTGTAGAGGAATTTCCGGGCCTTGAGGCCATCCGGAAAATCCGCCTCCCGCTCCTCAAAATTGTCGTTAAGCCGTGCCCCCGCTTCCTCCACGGCCTTCAATCCCGCCACAGCGTATACCCGGCGCACATAGCCGGGGGTAAAAGGGCCGCCGGGGCTATCGCCCACCGTTACCTCCGCTCCCCGCTCCGTCAAAAGGCGGCACAGCTCCGAGAGCATCACCGGATGGGTGGTGGTGGCCTTTTCCGGGCGGCAGCCGGTGATCAGGTTTGCCTTGACGGCGATCTTCATCCCGGGCCGGATCTCTTTCCAAAAGTCCAGTGCCGTCAGCGTCTCTTCCAGCGCTTGACGCACTCGCTCCGGCTGATAGTCGCCGCAGGATACCACGCTCACCGGCTGAAACATAGCTGGGTCCCTCCCTTATTTGTCATTTTTGCCTATCATATCACAGTCCTTTCCCTGTCACAAGAGGTCTTTTGTCACTAATAAATAACTCCCCTGTCAAAAAAAGAGATGGCTTTGTCGATTATTTTGCTTGCGTATCTCAAAAAGTTAGCGTATACTAACTATAGACGTTAGAAGAAGCTAACTATGGAGGAGAGCAAGATGACATTGAACAAATTGGCGATTGGCCGGAAGGCCGTCATCAAGCAGGTAGGGAGCAGCGGCGTACTGCGCTGCCGTCTGCTGGATATGGGGCTGATCCCCGGCACGGGAGTGGAGATCCGGAAGGTGGCGCCCATGGGGGATCCCATGGAGCTGTATATCCGGGGTTATGCGCTGACCCTGCGGCGGGAAGAGGCGAAAGAGATTGAAGTAGAGGCGGTGCAGGAATGATCTTTGCGTTGGCTGGCAATCAGAACTGCGGCAAGACCACACTGTTCAATCAGCTCACCGGCTCCAACCAGCATGTGGGCAACTTTCCCGGCGTCACGGTGGAGCAGAAGTCGGGGCTGATCCGGGGGCAGAAGAACTGCTCGGTGGTGGATCTGCCGGGCATCTATTCCATGCGCCCTTATACGGACGAAGAGATCGTTACCCGGGACTTTATTCTTAATGAGAAGCCGGACGGTCTTATCAATATTGTGGACGCCACCAATATCGAGCGCAATCTGTACCTGACACTGCAGCTCATGGAGATGCACATTCCCATGGTGCTGGCGCTGAACATGATGGATGAGGTGCGCTCCAGCGGCGGCACCATCGACGTGGACGGTATGTCCGCGGCGCTGGGGATCCCGGTGGTGCCCATCTCCGCGGCGAAAAACGAAGGCATTGAAGAGCTGGTGCGCGTGGCCGTGCAGACCGCCCGTGAAAAGCAGTATTCCAAGGTCACGGACTTCTGCGAGGCAGGCCCTGTCCACCGGTGCATCCATTCGGTGTGCCACATGATCGAAGACCACGCCCAGCAAAGCGGCATCCCCATTCGTTTTGCCGCCGTGAAGCTCATCGAGGGCGACAGCGCGGTCACCGACCGTCTGGGCATCCATCAGGGTGAGCGTGACGCCATCGGCCACGCGGTGGAGCAGATGGAGCAGGAGCGGGGCCTGGACCGCAACGCCGCCCTGGCGGATACCCGCTATCACTTCATTGAAGAGGTCTGCTCCAAAACCGTGGTCAAGTGCCACGAGAGCCGGGAGCGTCAGCGCAGTATCCGCATCGACACGGTGCTCACCGGGCGCTACACCGCCATTCCGGTGTTCCTGTTCATCATGCTGGGCATTTTTTACCTGACCTTCAATGTGATCGGCTCTTTTTTGCAGGATCTCCTCTCCCGTGGCATCGACGCCCTGGGCACGGTGGTCAGCGCGGCGCTGACGGCCTATGGCATCAATCCGGTGGTACATAGCCTTGTGATGGACGGCATTTTCGCGGGCGTGGGCAGTGTGCTGTCGTTTTTGCCCATCATCGTGGTGCTGTTCTTCTTTCTCTCCATTCTGGAGGACACCGGCTATATGGCCCGGGTGGCCTTTGTGATGGATAAGCTGCTGCGGAAGATCGGTCTTTCCGGCCGCAGCATCGTGCCGCTGCTCATCGGTTTCGGGTGCAGCGTCCCCGCCATCATGTCCACCCGCACGCTGGCCAGCGAGCGGGACCGAAAGATGACCATTTTCCTCACGCCTTTCATGAGCTGCAGCGCCAAGATCCCCATTTACGCAGTGTTCACCGCGGCGTTCTTTCCCCGCTATCAGGCGCTGGTGATGATGGCTTTGTATCTCATCGGTATTCTGGTGGGCATTCTTTTCTCCCTTTTGATGAAAAAGACGGTCTTCCGTGGCAATCCCGTTCCCTTTGTGATGGAACTGCCCAACTACCGTTTCCCCTCTCTCAAGTCGGTGCTGCTCCTCATGTGGGACAAGGCTAGGGACTTTTTGGAGCGTGCCTTCACGGTGATTTTTGTGGCCACACTGATCATCTGGTTTTTGCAGACCTTTGACACCCGTCTCAACGTGGTGACGGACAGCTCCGCCAGCCTTCTGGCTCTGGTGGGACAGTGGCTCTCCCCCGTATTTGCGCCGCTGGGCTTCGGTGACTGGCGCGCGGTAACGGCGCTGATCTCCGGCTTTATCGCCAAGGAGTCCGTGATCTCCACGCTGGGTATTTTGCTGGGCGGCGCTTCCCTTTCCGGGCTCTTCACCATGCACAGCGCCGTCAGTTTCTTGCTCTTCACGCTGCTCTACACGCCCTGCGTGGCGGCGGTCTCGGCCATTCGCCGGGAGCTCCGCTCCGGCTGGGGAGCCGCCGGCGTAGCCGCCATGCAGTGCAGCATCGCCTGGGTGCTGTCCTTCCTTGTGTATCAGCTCATCGCTTTGTTGTAAAGGAGCTTTATATGAACCCATTGGATATTCTGGTCCTCGTGCCCATCGGAGCATGGCTGGTCTACTCTCTGCGCCGCATGAGGCGCGTCAGAAAAAGCGGCGGCGGATGCTGCGGTGACTGCGGTCACTGCAGCGGCGGTCACTGCAGCGGCGGTCACCGCTGAGCCCTCTTCCCCCTATAATTAAGAAGTCCCGGACTGTTTTCAGTCCGGGACTTCTTTGTTTGCGTTCAGATCACTTTTCTCTCCCCCGCAGCATTCCAAACATCCGCTGTATGCTGGGAGCGCTGCCCTTGTAAAGGGACATCATCTCATAGACCTTGCCCGCCAACACGGTGAGCAAAAGTGTGCACACCAGCACCAGCGCCAGGGAGAGAAGTCCCGTCCACAGGGGCGTCTCCCCGATGAGTACCCGCGCCGGTGTCACCAGAATGGCCGTCAGCGGGAAGTAGTCCAGCCACCGGGCGGAAGAGGACATACCGTTCATACCGCCGGCGTAGAGGCAGCAGAAGAAGCTGATGACCAGCGCCATCACAAACAGCACATTGGTGGACGACAGATCCTCCGGCTTTCCGGCAAGAGATCCGCCGATGGAAGCCAGCGCGCAGTAGAGCAGGAATCCGGCCAGTACGATGGCGATGGCGATCACCACCGCCGGCAAGCTGAACATACCGCTGAGCAGGTCAAAGGAATCAAAAATACGGATCAGGCCCATGGTGGTATCAGGGTGGATGGCCCTGGCGATGCACGTGCCGGCGGCAAAGCCGCCTGCAAGTCCCAGCAGTACGCACACCAGCTGCAAAAAGCCCGCCAGCGCGATGGCCAGCACCTTGCCCAACACCATCGCTGCCGGCTTTACCGTCACCAAAAAGAAGTCCATCAGCTTGGAGGTTTTTTCAAGAATTACGCTGTTGGCCACACCCTGTCCGTACAGCAGGATCAGGAAGTAGAGCACCATGATGTTGAGGTACGGGATTACCATGCCTATCACCTCCCGGGCGGGATTGCCGCTCCCGTCCGTATCGGCCTTCACACTCTGCACCTGGGTGGTTACCTGCGCCCGCTGGGTGATACCGGCTTTCATCTGCAAAATGGCAGGGAACCCGGCGTCCAAAAGCTGCGCGTAGCTGTCCGCATCCTGCTGCCCCAAGGCGGAGTTCTCGGGCAAAAGCACCTGTACCCGGTAGCCTTTGCCGTTCTGCTCCATTACCACCACCAGCGTGGCGTCGTCGGAGGCGGCCAGGGCGCTGTCCACGGAGCTGTCGGCCACATAGGCAAAGCCGTCCAAGCCCGGCACACCCATGGCGTTGAGCCGCGACAGGTCGGCCGGTGCCCCCGGCGTACAGTCCACCACCCGAATGGTCTCCGCCGCGCAGACGCCCTGCGCCGAAGGCTCCTCCCGGTGGCTCTCCACCGCCGCCATGATGCCGGCGGGCAGCAGGAGGCAGGAAAGGGCGATCAGGAGCGTGGTCAGCCAATAGCCTTTGCGTTTGGTCTGCTGGCAGAAGGTGAAGGCGAACACCTGTGAAAAGCCTTTTAAGTTTCCCATCATCTCGCACCCTCTCTCTTTCTCTTCGCCATGGACAAAAGCTGCTTCAAGCGGACACGGCTGCCCCGGTGGATGATCAGCTCCGCGTAGACACGGGAAGCAAACAGGGCCAGCAGGCAGATCACCAGTGCCTGAATGACCCACGAGAGCGCCAGGATCTCAAAGCCGATCCGCCCGACGGCATACTCCACCGGCGCGCAGAACACCGACACCAGCGGCAGCAGCGACAGCACGGTGGCCATTGTGGTGCTGCCGGAGATACTGCCGAAGACGGAGACCATATAGCCCGCCATCACCAGCATCACCACCACGCCGTTGGCGGCCTCCATATCCTCCGTGCCGGAGCAGCAGGCGCCGGAGATGCCGCCCACGATGGATACCGTCAGATAGCCCAGCGCCAGCGAGACCAGCGCGATGGCAATCACGCCCGCCAGATGGACCCCGTCCACGTGCATGGCCGGCACCACCTGACGCAGCGCGCCCATGGCAGAGAATTGGAACAGTGCCCCTGCCGCCAGCGCTGAGAGAACAGCGCCCGCCAGCATCACCAGCAGGAAAACGAACACATAGGTCATCACCGCCAGGATCTTGCCTGTCAAAAGCGCCAGAGGCTTCACGCTGATCATCAGCAGCTCCACCAGCTTGGAGCTTTTTTCCTCAATGACGGCGCGGATGATATAGGCGGTGGTCACGGTGCAAAGCATCATCACCACCAGGGCATAGCCGTACTGCAAGATGAACCGCTCGCCCATCCCGCTGCCGCCGTCATCCGTCCCGGCGGCTGCGTCCAGTGCCTGATAGTCCGAGGCGTTGGCGGTACTTATCTTGTAATCGGCGTCCGCCACGGAAAGCTGCTCTTGTGTGATCCCCTGGCGCAAAAGAGCCTCCTCCGACGCGCGTTGCTGCAAAAAGGCGGAAAGCCGCTGCAAATCGCTGTCGGCAAGCTCGCTGTCCTTCCCGGCGCTGACGCTGATGGCGTAGGCGTCTCCCTGAGACGTCATCACTGCCAGGGCCTCCTTGCCCCCCAGGGTATCGGGCGCGGCAACGGTGGTAAAGCCGGTTTTGCTCCAGTATGTATTCCCCTCCCAGCCGGAGAGTGTCAGATCGGTTTCGTTTTGTACGTAGACGGTGCGGATGTTGCCGGTGTCTTCCATCATATTGCCGCCCAGCGAGACCACGCCGTCCTTTTGCAGCATGGCCAGCACCGGCATACTGATGAGCACCAGCAGCAGCATGATGGCGCCCGTGATGAGGTTGGCCCGGCTTTTGGCATACTGCCGCAGCGTGAAGCCAAATACCTCGCCCGTGCCTTTGAAGTCGTTTTTACTCAGCTTCATTGGCCTGCCCCACCTTTTCCACAAAGATCTCATGCAGCGACGGCTCCCGCAGATCAAAGGTGATCACCGGCACCTTGTTTTGGATCAGCCGTCCCAGCAGCTCGTTGGCCTGCTCCTCGCCGGTCACCTTCAGACGGTACTCGTGTTCCTTTTCCGTCACCAGGCGCACCCCCGTTTCTTCCAGAAACGGCGTGATGTCCCGCTCCACCTTCAGCGCCAGATTCACCCGGCCATAGCTCTTTTTAATGTCGTTGAGATGGCCCTGCAAAATGGCCTTGGAGCGGTTGAGGATGGTGATGTCGGTGCAGAACTCCTCCACCGTGGCCATCTGGTGGCTGGACATGATGAGGTATTTCCCCTTGGCGATCTCCTCGCGGATGATGGAGTTGAATAGGTCAGTGTTCACCGGATCGAGACCGGAAAGCGGCTCATCCAGAATGAGCAGTTCAGGATCGGACAAAAGCGCCGTCATCAGCTGGATCTTCTGCTGATTGCCCTTGGAAAGCTGGTCGGCCTTCTTGGGCTTTTGGATCTTTCCACGGCTGCGGAAAGCCACGGTCTTTTTCTGCCCCAGCAGTGCCTCTTCCGGCGCGGCCTTGGGCATCTGGGGGTAAAGATATTCCTCCACCTCCAGCCGCTCGGCCCAGTACTTGATGCGCTTTTGGGCCTCGGAGCGGGACACGCCCCGCAGCGCCGCGAAGTAGACCAGCTGGTCCATCAGCTCATACTTGGGATAAAGGCCCCGTTCCTCGGCCAGGTACCCCACATTGCAGGTGGCGGTGTCCAGCGGCTTTCCCTGCCAGAGCACCTCGCCGCTGTCCCGGGAGAGCATTCCCAGCATCATGCGGATGGTGGTGGTCTTTCCGGCGCCGTTGGTGCCAAGCAGGGCGTAGACCCCCGGCTCCTCCATGCCAAAGCTCAGGTGGTCCACCACCACCTTGCCGCCGTAGCTTTTGCAAAGATTCTTTACGATCAGGCTCATCTTTCTTTGTTCTCCTTTTCTCTTATGATGGTCTCATGTGGACGTGTCGTTTTCTTCTTCCCAGAACAGTTCATCCAGCGTTTTTCCCAGCACCCGGCAAATGGCCAGGCACAGCCGGATGGTGGGGTTGTAGTCCCCTTTTTCCATGGCGTTGATGGTCTGACGGGAGACATGCACGGCATCGGCCAGCTCCTGCTGCGACAGATCCAGGGATGCCCGAGCCGCTTTCAACTTCAGATTTTTCATGCTTCCTCCCCGTCGCCATTTCGGTCACGGCGCATTTTCAGCAGCATCGCTCCAAAAAGTACCAGGAATAACACGCCGCACACCGGAGAGAGTAATTTCCAGTCCGCTAGGCCGTCGGTCATAATCGTTCCTTCATGGAAGCTGGTGGCGGCGGCCAGTATCTGAACGACGGCCGTCATGCCAAAGAGGAACAGATAGGTTCTGGGTTTTTCCCGCAGTGTGATAAAGGCGTCGCCGCAAATGCATTGCACGGCGAACACGCCTGTGGCCGGGAAAATACCCATCACGCTGTCCACCCCGGGCTGCGCCCAGGGGCCCGCCGCCTGTGAGACCACAGCGTTGATCACCAGATACGCTGCCAGTGTAAAAAGCGCCGACCCATAGGCTTTTCCCCGTGCCAGCTTCTGCCGCTCATCAAAAGAGTCATCCCAGTCGACCCCCTCTTTTTTCTGCTTGCGCCGCTTCACCCAGCTGTCGGTGCATACGGCCGCAAGGCTCACCACAAGGCCTGTCAGAAAGCCCCACATTTCCGCATTCATTTTGCACGCCTCTCTTTCTATTGGCTAATTCTATAACAAGTCTTACATTTTGTCAAGTATATATTACATTTTGTAAGTTAAAATCTGACATCAGCCCACGGAAGTCGTCATTTTTTAAGATTTATTTAAACCGCCGCAGATAAAATAGTGCCACTTTGACAGCAGGGAAGGAACCCATCTATGGCCTCACAAAGAGAACAAAGACCCTCGCCGCGGCAGCGAAGAGGAAAAGCCCGCCGCCGTCGGCAGCACAGGATACGGGTACTGGCAGCGTGTCTCCTTCTGGCAGGTATGGCGGTGGGGCTGGCGGCGCTGGTGGCGCTGCTGCGGCCCGACGCGCCCGAAAGCGAAGCTGAGACCCCCGCGGAAGATCAGGCGGAAAGCACGCAGACACCCATTCACAAATCCTACTATACCGCCGAAGAGCTGGGTCTTCCCACCGTGGAGAGCCCTCTGGACGCGGACTTTGATGGCATTGACGATTATGAGGATATTCTGCTGGGGGCCCGGGCCTATATCGCCACCCGCCCCTATTATGAAAGCAAGTATTACGAGGAAAATGACGGCTATCCCAACGATGGCTGCGGCGTCTGCACGGATGTGATCTGGAAAGCGCTGGAGGCGGCTGGGTATGATCTCAAGTCCCTGATGGATGCGGACATTGCCGCCCATCCAGAAGCCTATCCGGAGATTGAGTTTCCCGATCCCCATATTGATTTCCGGCGGGTGGAAAATCAGCTGATCTTCTTTCAGCGCTATGCCGAGAGTCTGCCCCTGACCTTTGACGATCCCTCTCAGTGGCAGCCGGGGGATATCGTGGTGTTTGAAGAGCACATCGCCATCTGTTCCGACCGCCGCAACGCCAAAGGCGTCCCCTTTATCCTTCACCACGGCAGTCCCCAGGACGGCGCCATCGAGGCCGATCAGATGTGGAAATATGTGGTGGTGGGACATTTCCGGTGGAACGGTTGAGGCCGTGTCAGGTTCCGACACCGTGCCGGACGTTTTTTCGGCGGCCAGGACGGCTTTCCTTTTGGGAAAGCCGTCTTTTTTGGATATTCCCGCGGATCACAGCGGCACATTTCGTAAAAATTTCACTTTTTGATTGCTTTTATCAAAAAATCTGTTATACTATCTTTGTATCTTTTGGGATAAAACTCTTCATACCCTTTCGTATGAAGCTTCTTATACATGGGTAAGATAGACCCGACAACAACTATGATCATAGGAGAAGGTGCCGATTTTGAATAAATATATGATCCGCGGCAACCGTCCGCTGTTTGGTGAGATCACCATCAGCGGCGCCAAAAATGCCGCTGTTGCCATTATTCCCGCTGCTTTAATGGTCGACGGCGTATGCCGTATTGAAAACATCCCCCAAATTAGCGATGTTTCGTTATTTTTTACCATTTTGGACGAGTTGGGCGCTCATATTCGCTCTCTGAATCCCCATGCAGTGGAGATCAACTGTCATAGTTTGCACAGTACCCATCCGTCTTATGACCTGGCCCGCCGGATTCGTGCCTCTTATTATCTGATCGGCGCGCTGCTGGGCCGTTTTGGCGAGGCCACTGTGGCCATGCCCGGTGGGTGCAATTTTGGTGTCCGCCCCATCGACCAGCATATCAAGGGCTTCACTGCCATGGGTGCCGAGGTCAGCGTGGAAGGCGGATTTATTCATGCCACGGCCAAGGGCAAGCGTCTCAAGGGTGCCAACATCTATCTGGATGTGGTTTCCGTGGGTGCCACCATGAACATCATGATGGCGGCTGTGCTGGCCGACGGTACCACCACCATTGAAAACGCGGCCAAGGAGCCTCATATCGTGGACCTTGCCAACTTCCTCAACTCCATGGGCGCCAACATCAAGGGCGCCGGCACGGATACCATCAAGGTATACGGCGTGGAGCGTCTGGGCGGCGGCAGCTACGCAATCATTCCCGACCAGATCGAAGCCGGTACCTACATGACGGCTGTGGCCGCCACCGGCGGACAGCTGCTCATTAAGAATATCATTCCCAAGCATATGGACTGCATTTCCGCCAAGCTGGTGGAGATGGGCGTCACGGTGGAGGAGGAGGACGATACCCTTCTGATCCGCCGGACGGAGCCGCTGGTGCGTGCCAATGTAAAGACCATGCCCTACCCGGGCTTCCCCACGGATATGCAGCCTCAGATCTCCACCGTTCTGGCCTTGGCCAGCGGCACCAGCATGGTGACGGAAAGCGTGTGGAGCAACCGTTTCCGCTATGTGGACGAGCTCAAGCGCATGGGCGCGCAGATCCAGGTGGACGGCAAGGTCGCGGTGATCGAAGGCATTGACCATTTTGTGGGTGCACCCATCCAGGCTTGTGACCTGCGGGCAGGAGCGGCGCTGGTGATCGCGGCGCTGGCCGCTCACGGCACAACGGAGGTTTCCTGTGTGCAGTATATCGAGCGGGGCTATGAAGACCTGGTGGGCAAGCTGCGTTCCGTGGGCGCGGACATCCGTGTGGAAGAGATCCCCGGGGACGAGTCCGATATAGAAGCCCATATCGGTTGATACTTTGTTTTCTGTCAGCGTTCGCTGCAGAGGCTGACGACTCCGTCGGCGGCCACTGCAGCGAGCGCTGTTCCTTTTTTATTCTGAACCTGCGAGGTACTTTGTTTTGACCACGATACATACCCTCTCCAGCGGTTCCGAGGGAAACAGCCTGCTTGTATCCTGCGGTGCCCTCCATTTTCTCATAGACGCGGGCATTTCCTGCCGCCGCATCAAAACCGCCTTGAGCCAGCTGTCTCTCGACCTTCCAGATGTCAGCGCCGTGTTCATCACCCACGAACACAGCGATCACATCTGCGGCCTTGCCACGCTGGTAAAGCATTACGCTCTGCCCGTTTACACCAGTTACGGAACCGCCGGGCAGCTTTCTCAGCGGATCGGCGGCATCACGCCGCTGCTACGCCCCCTTTCCTCAGGTACTTCGTTTTCCCTGGGTAATTGCTGCGTCACCGCCTTTTCCACCTCCCACGACACGGTGGAAAGCGTGGATTTCCGCATCGACACGCCGGACGGCGCGGCAGGCGTCCTGACGGATACCGGCTATGTGACGCCGGAGGCGGCGGACACGCTGCGTGGCGTTTCGCTCCTGGTGCTGGAGAGCAACCACGATGTGGAGTGTCTCACCTCCGGCCCCTACCCCTACTATCTCAAGCAGCGAATTCTGGGGACCAGAGGCCACCTGTCCAACGACGCCGCGGCGGACTTCGCGGTGGAGATGGCAGGCAGCGGCACCCGTGAGATCATTCTGGCCCACCTCAGCCGGGAGAACAACACCCCCGCCATGGCCTTTGACACGGTGGAGCGCCGTCTGCGGGCGGCCGGGTACGACCCGCGCCTGTCCATTGCGCCTCGGGGCACATTGAGCGAGTGCTATACGCTGGAGGGATCAACGTGCAAAAAGTAACGCTGTTGTGTGTGGGAAAGCTGAAAGAGTCTTTTTACCGTGACGCGGCGGCGGAATATGTCAAGCGCTTGCAGCGCTGGTGCAAGCTGGAGATCGTCGAACTGCCTGAAAGCCGTCTGCCGGAGGACCCCTCTCCGTCTGAGATCGTCCGGGCGCTGACGGCGGAGGGCGCGACAGTGCGGGAAAAGCTGCCCAAAGGCGGCGCGGTGATCGCGCTTTGCATCGAGGGGCAGGAGATGGACTCTCCGGCACTGGCCCGGCAGATAAGCGATTTCGCGGTGAGCGGTAAGACCCAGCTCACCTTTGTCATCGGCGGCAGCGTGGGACTTGCGCCGGAGATCAAGGCGCTGGCGGATGTAAAACTCTCCATGTCTCCCATGACGTTTCCCCATCATCTGGCACGCATCATGCTGCTGGAACAGATCTACCGTGCCTATCAGATCACAGCCGGTACCCGGTATCATAAATAAAGGAAAGGACAAGGATCCATGAAAGACGATATCACCACTTGGGGCCGTTCCGATCAAAGCGGCGGCCCGGCATGGCCACTGAACGCGGTGGGAGAAAAAGAGAAGGCGGTACGCCTGAAGTTTGCCTTCGACTCCATGGCCGATGCGGACATGACCATCTCCTATCTGGCGGCTTATGGCATTCCCTGTTTCAAGTATTACGATTTGGACGGCGGCGCCGGAAAAGTCATCAACGGATTTTCCGGCTACGGCGCCAGTTTGTATGTGCCGTCCTCCCTGCTGGAAGACGCACAGGCGCTGCTGGAGGCACAGCCTCTGGCAGATGAGGAAGATTTTCCAACCGGAAAGGAGTAAACGATATGTCATACCAACAGGAATACGAAAAATGGCTGAGAAGCGGTGCTCTGACGGAAGAAGAACTGGCGGAGCTGCGGGGTCTTGACGAAAAAGAGAAAGAGAACCGGTTCTACGGGCCTCTGGAGTTTGGCACGGCAGGCCTGCGTGGCACCATGCGTGTGGGACTGCACAACATGAACTTGTACATCATCCGCTGGGCTACCCAGGGCTTTGCCAACGTGATTGCCGCCCAGGGCGAAGAGGCCAAGCAGCGCGGCGTGGCGCTTTGCATGGACTGCCGCCATCACAGCATGGAGTTTGCCCGCGCGGCAGCGGAAGTCTGCGCCGCCAACGGCATCCACGCCCGCATTTTCGAGAGCCTGCGTCCCACCCCGGAGCTGAGCTTCGCGGTGCGTGAATACGGCTGCCAGGCGGGCATCAACGTTACCGCCTCCCACAACCCCAAGGAATACAACGGCTACAAGGTGTACTGGGCGGACGGTGCCCAGCTGCCTCCTCAGCACGCCGCCGCCATTGCCGCGGAACTGGAGAAGATCGACATCTTCACCGGCGTTCGCCGCATGGACTTTGACGAAGCCGTGAAGGCCGGTCTGATCGAGACCATGGGCGAGGATACCGACCGCCGTTTTATGAACCGCGTGCTGGCCATGATCAACGACAAGGCGTCGGTGGCCAAGGTGGCGGACACCTTCCAGGTGGTCTACACGCCGTTCCACGGCTGCGGCTACAAGCTGGTACCGGAGGCGCTGCGGGCGCTGGGCATCCGGCACCTGTGGTGCGTGCCGGAGCAGATGGAGCTCGACGGTGACTTTCCCACGGTGGCGTCTCCCAACCCGGAGAACCCCGAGGGCTTCCATCTGGCCATTGATCTGGCCAATGCCCACGGCGCCGACTTCATCGTGGGCACCGACCCCGACTCCGACCGTGTGGGCCTGATGGTCCGCGACCCCCAGGGTGATTTCGTTCCCGTCACCGGCAACCAGACCGGCGTGCTCCTGGCGGATTATCTCATCGGCGCGCTGAAGCGCTCTGGCAAGCTGCCCGCCTCCCCGGTGCTGCTCAAGACCATTGTCACCACGGAGATGGCCCGCAAGGTGGCCGAGTCCAACGGCGTGGCCTGCTACGACACCTTCACCGGCTTCAAGTTCATGGCCGAGAAGAAGGGCCAGCTGGAAAGCGCCGGCGAGGGCAGCGTCATCATGTCCTATGAAGAGTCCTACGGCTATATGCTGGGCGATTATGTCCGGGATAAAGACGCTGTCACGGCGTCGCTGCTGCTCACCGAGATGGCGGCGTGGTATGCCTGTCAGGGCATGACGCTGTATGACGCCATCCAGGCGCTGTATGCCAAGTACGGCTGGTACGGCGAAAAGACCCACAACCTGGTGATGCCGGGTCTGGACGGTCTTGCCAAGATGGCCGCTCTCATGAAGAGCTTCCGCGCCAATCCTCCCCGGGAGATCGCGGGTGTCAATGTGGTGTGCCGCAAGGACTATGCCGACGGCACGGTGGTGGACTGCGAAAGCGGCAAGGCCAGCACCATGGAGCTCTCCGGCTCCAACGTCCTGCGCTACGAGCTGGCCGACGGCACCCACATTCTGGTACGTCCTTCCGGTACGGAGCCCAAGATCAAGATCTATATCCTCACCATCGGCAAGGACGCCGCCCAGCGCGACGCCAACATCGCCAAGTATTCTCAGTGGGTGGATGCCATTCCCCGCTGAGGACTGCTAAAAAAGACAGAGCCGCCGCGAACGAAAGTTCGCGGCGGCTTTTTGCCGGTTGAAGCCGTTTTTTGCGATGTCAGATGACGCCGTGCTCTTTGAGCAGCTTTTCCACTTCGGTGCCCTCGATCTTCTTGAGCGCCTCCTTCAAAGCAATGCGCTGCTTAAAGCCCAGTTCCATGTCGGTAAGTTTCTTGCCGTCCCGCAGCTGCACGGTGGAGTTGAGCAGATCCCGCACATCGTAAACGCTGCCCCAGACCTCCGGCACGCCTCTGTCCACATTGAGCAGCGTGTAGACAGCTTCCATGGCGGTGCGGATGGAATACTCGGTGGTGAAAACGGTGTCCCGGGGCGTCTCGGCAAAGTTTCCGATGAAGGCAAAGTTGACGGAGTCTTCGGGCACAACGTCAGGCCGGTCGCCCTCTTCCCGGGGCTGGAAATAGGCGCTGGCGAAGGGCATCATCACAGGAATGGTGTTGGCGCTGTCCCTGGCCATCTCCTCGATCTGATCCTGGGGAACACCCAGATGATACAGCCATTCCTCGCAGATCTCCATGCCGGTGCACTCCCGCATGGTCTTTTTGATAAAGTCGCCCGGCCGGTCGGAGAACATACCGTACAGCCACACCAGTACCTGCCCCTTGGGCTGATTGCGGTACTGGGGCTGGCGGTTGATGGTCCAGCTGAGAAGCCAGCCGGAATCCTGCACGGTGACGATGCCGCCGGTGACGACTTTGCCGGACAAGGGGTCCCGCTTGCAGATGTTCTGGATATAGGGCAGGATCTTTCCGTCCAGGGTGTTGACGGTGGCGCTGACCCAGTTGCTGTCTTCGGGGTCGGTGCAGAATTTGTCGGGGCGGCCAAAGGCGCCGTCCTGTCTGGCGATCTTGCGCCACAGGTCAAAGGTGCCGCCCTCGTGGATCTCGCCGTCCATGCCGCTGGCTTTCATCTGGCTGCCGTAGGTGGAGTTTTCCACGTTGCTGCCGTTGGTGTAGAAAACGAAATCGTCTTCTGTGAGGTCGATGCGGTCGCTCTTCCCCTGGCATTCCAGCTCAATGGTCTTGGCCAGCTTCCTGCCGCCGCGGATGTCGAAGAGCACGTTCATGACCTGCGTCTCATAGTGGAACTGCACGCCGTGCTTCTGCAAATACTTCACCATGGGAAGCACCATGGACTCATACTGGTTGTACTTGGTGAAGCGCAGCGCCGTGAAGTCCGGCAGTCCGCCGATGTGGTGGATGTATCTTTGCATATAGCGCTTCATCTCCAGGGCGCTCTGATCGTCCTTGAAAGCAAACATGGTGCGCCAATACATCCAGAAGTTGGTGGCAAAAACTTCCTCATCAAAGATCTCGGTCATTTTCACGTTGGCCAGCTGCTCGTCCGGCGTCATGAAGAGTTTCATGATCTCCATGCTGCCCTTGTCCGAGAGATTGAATTTTTTGTCGGTGCGGGCGTCCTGGCCCCGGTTTCGGGTGGCTCTGCACAAGGAGTAGTTGGGGTCTTTTTTGTTTAGCCAGTAATACTCGTCCAGAACGCTGACGCCTTCCGTTTCAATGGAAGGAATGGAGCGGAACAGATCCCACATACACTCAAAATGGTTGTCCATCTCCCGGCCGCCCCGCATGACATACCCCACGTTGGCAAACTGGTCGCCGTCCAGTGCGCCGCCGGGAATGGTGTTCTTTTCAAGAATATGGATGTGCGCGCCGGGCATCTGCGCGTCGCGTACCAAAAAGCACGCCGCGGAAAGAGACGCCAGTCCGCTGCCGATGAGATAGGCGGATTTGTGCTCCACGCCCTCCGGCTTTTCAGGTCTTGCAAACGCCTCATAGTTACCGCTGGAATAATACATAGAGAAAGCCTCCGTTTCTTTTTTGTTGTTCTGATTGTACGGTGACCGGCGTTAAAAATCCATAAGCAGAAAAAGCGCTGTGATAAAATTTTTATCACAGCGCTTTGATTGTTTAGTTTCTGATCATTGAGAGTCCTTTGATGCATCTTCTGCCCCGTCGCGGTCGGTGCGGTAGTAGGCCAGCGCGGACACAACGCTTCCGTGGACCAAGGGCGCCAGCCGCCGGATCACGACTTCCGGATCCTCTTTCATGTCGTTTTTGATCCAGTCCAGCATCAATCCCACAAAGGCAAACTTGTAAAAGTCGGCGATAAAGCGTTTGTCCTCGTCCCGAACGGCCATCCCCGCCGCTTTTTCCTCCACCACGCTGATGAGAAGATCATAGGTCAGCTTGTAGAGATACAGCTCCACCTGCTCCCGGCTGACGGAGTGATACACGTTGAGGATAAAGGGCCGGTTGTCCAGCACAGCCTCGAAGATCTGGTAAAACCCCTGCTGCCAGGTGTCGTAGGTCTTTTTTCCCTCCAGTGCCCGGGTGGCGTCCTCCACGCAGGACCACTCCACAAGGTCGTAAATATCCTTAAAATGGTAGTAAAAGGTCATGCGGTTGATGCCGCAGTCCTCGGCGATGTCGTTGATGGTGATCTTATCCAGCGGCTTTTTCAGCAGCATATGTTTGAGTGAGGCCTCCAAGGCCCGTTTTGTCATTTGTGACATACCATATCTCCTTGGCAAAACAGCGATTATAAAAAGGTAATGGCCTCGGCCCGTCGGGCATAGCCCTCCTCCAGCTCGTGCTGATGGTATAAGTACCCCGGATCGTCGTAGTATTTGGCGCCGGCCGGGCATTTTTTCACGCAGGCGCAGCACTTGATGCAGATGCCTGTGACCAGGGCGGGGTCTTCTTTGTCAATGGAGCCCATAGGGCAAAGAGAGGCGCACAGGCCACAGCGGGTGCATTTTGCCATGTCCGTTTTGGGCTTCACCTTTAAGATGTTGATGGGTATTCCCACCCGGTCTCTGGGCGTATAGTAGGGCCGCAGGGGTGACTGCCCCGCCGCCTCCACGGGGGACGGCGTTTCTTGCAGGGAGGAGATCTTCTCCGCCGCTTTTCGGGCAAAAGACGCCAAAAGCGCCATGTCGCCGCTATCCGGCCGTCCCTGCCCCAAGGTATGGGAGAAGGAGTGCTCCCCCACGAAGGCGGCCGCCGCCGCCGTGTGAAAGCCGTCCTTTTCCAGAATGTCCCGCAGTTCGATAAGGGCGTCGTCAAAATTCCGGTTGCCGAAGAGCACCACCGGCACCGCCAGCGCGCCGCCTCCCCGGAGTTTTTCCGTGAGATATGGCAAAAGCACATTAGGCACCCGCCCCGCGTAGGTAGGTACGCCCCACACCACCAGGTCGCCGGGCGCAAAGCACCGTTCCTCCCGCCGCACGGCAGGAGACGTCCAGTCCAGTTCCTCCAGCGGCGCTCCCAAACGTTCTGAAAGCTGCCCCGCCAGCGCACGCACCACTTTTTCGGTGGTGCCTGTGCCGCTGAACCAGGCGGCCCAAACACGGCGAACCTCCATTGACTCCACACCCCTTCCCTGTCTTCTTTCTTTTTACAAGGAAAAATCCTCTTTTTTCAGTGTACTGGTATCCAGCTTTTCAGGCCGCGGCGGCATCCGCTTCAACGGGTCATAACGAAAGCTGGGGCAGGCGTCCCAGGGGGCAACGACGCCCCGCTTGACGCAGGCCACTTCCGTTTCGCTGATGACGCTGCCTTTTTTGCAGTAAGCGCACCGCGGCTCCATATGTTTCCGAAACAGCATGACAGCCTCCTTTAGAGCGTATAGAGCTTGACCTTATCGTCGTCCACCGTTGCCTTGATCTGGGTAATGGGATTTTCGTAGCTTTCGATCATCCGGGCGGCAATGGTGTCCTCCAGTTCCTTCTGAATGGTGCGCCGCAGGTTGCGGGCGCCGTAGATGACGGAGTAGGACTTGCTGGTGAGATAGCCCACCAGTGCCTCGTCGTAGGTAAAGGTCAGTCCCTTTTCCTTCAAAGAGGCCTTCAGCTCTTCCAGCATGATCCGGGCAATGGGGTGGAAGTTCTCCTCGGTGAGCTGGTTGAAATAGATGATCTCGTCCACACGGTTGATAAACTCCGGCCGCAGGAACTCCCGCAGGGCCTTCATGGCCCGGTCGCGGCCCTGCTCGTTGGCGGTTCGGTTGAAGCCCACAGAGCCGTCTTTGCGGTCGCTGCCGGCGTTGGAAGTCATGACGATGACGGTGTTTTCAAAGTTGACCTTACGGCCGTGGGCGTCGGTGAGTTCGCCGTCGTCCAGGATCTGCAAAAGGATGTTCAGCACATCCGGATGGGCCTTTTCGATCTCGTCGAAAAGGATCACGGAATAGGGCTTGCGGCGGATCTTTTCCGTCAGCTGGCCCGCCTCGTCATAGCCCACATAGCCGGGAGGCGAACCCACCAGCCGAGAGACGGAGTGCTTTTCCATAAACTCCGACATATCCAGCCGGATCAAAGCGTCCGGCGTGTTGAAAAGGTCGGCGGCCAGTTGCTTCACCAGCTCCGTTTTGCCAACGCCCGTGGAGCCCACGAAGATGAAACTGACGGGCTTGTGCTTGGGAGAGATGCCCACCCGGTTGCGGCGGATGGCGGCGGACACGGCGGCGATGGCCTCGTCCTGGCCCACGATATGGTTTTTCAGGCGGTCTTCCAGCTCCGCCAGACGCTTGAACTCCTCTTCACGGATCTTGCTGGCGGGGATCTTGGTCCACAGCTCGATGACCCGGGCGACGTTGTCCATGGTCAGCTCGGGGGCACCCTTGGCCTCCAGCACGGACAGCTCCTCCTGCAAGCGCATCTCCTGACTGCGAAGCTCGGCAATGCGGGCATAGCGCTGATCCAGCTCTTCGCGGGTAAGCTCCTTGCCGTCCGGGTCTTCGGTGGACATCAGCGTCTCCCGCTCAAAGGTCACGTTTTCAAGATCCCGCTTCACTTCCATACGCCGATTGATGGAGGGATCCCGCAGGTTCATGTCAGAACAGGCCTCGTCGATGAGGTCGATGGCCTTGTCGGGCAGATACCGGTCCGTGATATAGCGCTCGGAGAGCACCACCGCCTGGCGGAGAATGCCGTCGGGGATCTTCACGCCGTGAAAGGTCTCATAGTAGTGGGCGATGCCCCGCAGGATGGCAAGGGTGTCTTCGATGTTGGGCTCGCTGACGATGACGGGCTGGAAACGGCGCTCCAGCGCGGTGTCCTTTTCGATATGTTTGCGGTATTCGTTGAAGGTGGTGGCGCCGATGACTTGAATTTCTCCCCGGGAGAGAGCCGGTTTGAGGATGTTGGCGGCATTCATGCTGCCCTCGGCATCCCCGGCGCCCACGATGTTGTGTACCTCGTCGATGACCAGAATGATGTTGCCCAGCTTGCGGATTTCCTCGATAAGGCCCTTCATCCGGCTTTCAAACTGACCCCGGAACTGTGTCCCGGCCACGAGAGCCGTCAAATCCAGCAGATAGACCTCCTTGTCCCGCAGCTTAAAGGGGACGCTGCCCGCCACGATGCGCTGGGCCAGTCCCTCGGCGATGGCGGTCTTGCCGACGCCCGGCTCACCGATGAGGCAGGGGTTGTTCTTCTGCCGCCGGTTGAGTATCTGCACCACCCGCTCGATCTCCTGCTCGCGGCCGATCACGGCGTCCAGCTTGCCGTCTCTTGCCTGCTGGGAGAGGTTAATGCAGTAGTTGTCCAGGAATTTCCGTTTCTTGTCCCGGCGTTCTTTTGGCTCACCGGTGGGGGCGCCGCCTGTCTCCCGGGGATTGCTCTCCTGCTTTTCGGGAACGCTGCCGCCGGAGAACAGGCGGTTGAGGAAGGGAAAGGTGGCTGTTTTGCCGTTTTCCTCGTCATCCTCGTCCTCGGCGTTGTCGGGCAGATTTTCCAGATCCTCGGCGCCGCCGAAGGCCTGGGTCATTTCGCTGTTAAGACTGTCCAGGTCCTCGGGCGTAATACCCATCCGTTTCATCATGTCCTCCACCTGGGGCAAGCCCAGGTCGGCCGCGCACTTGAGGCACAGGCCCTCGTTGACAGTCTGTCCCTTCTCATCCAGGCGGGAAATAAAGACCACCGCCACATTTTTCTTACATCTGGAGCAAAGTGTAGGTTGCATGGTATACCTCCGTATTTTACAGTAACGGCCCAACAGGGCCAGGAGTGTTCATTGTCATGCCAGCGACGCGATAACGCTGATGGGGCTGTTTTCGGCGAAAAACCGCAGCAGCACCGAATCTTGTATCAAGTCATCCGTCAGCAGCAGCCCGGTGCAGCGCAGCAGCCACACCCCCAGAAACAGCAGCAAACCGCCCATAGCCAGCCCCAGGATCGCGCCGCCGATGGCGTTGAGCGCGTGAAGTCCCGGCAACTGGGTAGCCAGATGCAGCGGGATGGTCAAAAGGGACAGCAAAAGCCACAAAAGGAGGAACGATACCAGATACACCAGCGCGTAGGCAATGGTGTGCACCATTCCGTCGGCGGCCGCCTGCGCCAGCGACGCCGTGGCGTTTTTCACCGCGTCCGTGGCTTTTTGCAGCACCGACTGCCCCATAAGGCCCACCGACCGCAGCACATTCTGGATCTGCTGGGTGTCCCCGGAGACCGCGGCGGACACAGCGGCGGGCTGTGACAGCGACGACTGCATCCGCTGCTCGATCTTCTGCTGCAAAACCGGCTGGAGCTTCACCGCCACGTCGTCGGCAAAGCGATTGGCCAGCAAAGAGGCGCCCAGCAGGGCGGCCAGCACGATCACCACACCGGCAAGACTTTTGAGCATCCCGCGTTTGGCACCCGAGAGCAAAGACAAAAGCAGCAACAGCGCGATCACGGCGTCGACAAAGATAGCAGGTTTCATATTGTTACTTTCCTTTCAAGGTTACGGCAGATACAAGCTGGCCACAGAGGACCCCGTCAGCAGGGCGGAGCCGTCGCTGCGCACCAGCGCGTATTTGGCGGAGCTGATATCGCTCAGGACGGCGCATTGGTTCATCTCCTTGTCGTAGATGATCAGCCGGTCGGCGTACAGCACCGCCACATAGTTTCCGGCGGCGGAGAGGTGCAGCACTTCGTCGCTGATATCCAGCGAGCCGATGACCTCCCCGTTGCCGTCCACAGTGACCAGTTTTCCCTGTCCTCCGGACTTGTAGCGATCCAGCAGCAGCGCGGCAAAGCCGTTGCCGTCCAGGGAGCAGCCCCGCAGGTATCCGCCGTTGTAGGAGTAGCTGGCCGCCAGCTTTCCGGCAGAGGAGACGAGATCCAGCCGGTCCTCAGCCACCTCGCAGAAATTCCCGTCCAGCAGGCCCATCTGGTAGACGATGCCGCCGGTGGCGCCGTACTGAGCGTCGGGGGTGGTGCTGGTGAGGCGGTAGATCACCGTGTTGGTGAGGAAGCTGCCGTCAGACTGGCCCATGGTGGCCGCCGCCACATATTTTCCGTCCTGAGAGACGGCGGCGGTCATGACGAAGCGGTCGGAGGAGTCGAACTCAAAGATCAGCTTCTGCTGAGGATTATAGACATAAACGGCGGCTTTGTAACCGCTTTTGTTGGCGGTGACGGTCAGATAGCCGGCGCTGTTGACGGTGGCGGAGAGGATCTCCTGCTTTCCCTCGCTGGTAAGCGAGGCCGCCAGGCCTTTGTTGTTCAGCACCAGGATCTCAGAGCCGCCTATATCGTAGACCACGGCGGTCTTCCCGCTTTGGGTCACGGCCGCCTGCGCAAATTTTACATTCTGGGAGTACAGCGATTCTCCGTTTTGGGCCAGAAGGCTGACGGTAGTATTGGACGCCACCAGCAGGCTGTCGCCAAGGTCGGCGAAGCAGTTGCTCTTGTCGCTGCTGTAATGGTACAGCTCTGTGCAGTGGTTGGCGTCGGGCTTGGCGGCGCGGTAGGTGACGGAGCGGCGCAGCGCGTCAAAGGTGGGTGAATTCCAGAATACCGCCAGCAGGATCACCAGCACGCCCGCCGCGATGGACAGCAGTAGCACGGTCCATTTTCTTTTTTTCTTCTGCACTCTTCTGGCAGGCAGTTCCTCCTGGGGATCACCCGGAGTAAATTGTAATTCATCCATTGAGCCGTTCATCCTCATACCACAGTCTTGTCAGGTACAGTCCGCCCGGCGGCGCGGTAGGCCCGGCCAGGCGTCGGTCTCCCGCGTCCAGAATGGCGGGGATCTCTTCGGGCCGCATCTTTCCCTCGGCGGCGTAGAGCACGGTGCCGGTGATGGCCCTTACCATGTTATACAAAAAACCGTTGGCGCATACTTTCATTTCCAGCAGCTCGCCGCTGCGCTGCACCCGGCAGTAGTAGATGGTACGGACGGTGGTTTTCACGTCGGTGCCCACGGAGCGCACGGCGGCAAAGTCGTGAGTCCCCTCAAACATCCGGGCGGCCCGGTCCATAAGTTCCTCGTCCAGCCGCTTGGGGTAAAAGTAGGCCCGGTCGACGTAGAAGGGGTTTTTGATGCGGGAGTTGTAGATGCGGTAGGTGTATTCTTTTTTCAGGCACGAACCGATGGCGTTGAAATCCTCCGGCACCTCCACAGCCTCCGTCACCACGATATCCTCGGGGGTGTGGGTATTGACGGCAAAGGGCAGGCGCTCGGCCGGGATGCGGGAGGAGGTGTGGAAATTGGCCACATAGCGCTCTGCGTGGACGCCGGCGTCGGTGCGGCCGCAGCCCACGCAGTGGACACGCTCGCCGCAGACGGCGGAGAGCCCCTTTTCAAGCGTCTGGCACACGGAGCTCTCGGTTTTCTGCACCTGCCAGCCGTGGTAGGCGGTCCCATTATACATCAGTTTCAGGGCAATATTACGCATAAAATTGTTCCTTATTTTAAAGTCCCATCTTTTTCAAAACGATGATCCCCACCGTGAGAAGCAGGAAGCCCACCAGCACCAGCACATCGGAGCGCTGATAGCGCAGGATGTGGAGGGCGGTGCGTCCCTCTCCGCCGTGATAGCAGCGGCACTCCATGGCGGTGGCCAGCTCGTCGGCCCGGCGGAAAGCGCTGATGAAAAGGGGCACCAGAATGGGTACCAGTGCCTTGGCCCGGCGCAGGAAGTTGCCGGACTCGAAGTCGGCGCCCCGGGCCTTCTGGGCGGACATGATCTTGTCGGTCTCTTCGATGAGGGTGGGGATAAAGCGCAGGGCAATGCTCATCATCATGGACAGCTCATGCACCGGCACCTTGATCTTTTTTAAGGGGCTCATCAAGTGCTCCAGCCCGTCGGTGAGGGTAATGGGGCTGGTGGTGTAGGTGAGAAGAAAGGTGCCCATAATGAGCATCACAATTCGCAGTACCATGAAGAAAGCGGCCCAGCAGCCCTCCACGGTGATGTGGCTCAAAAGCCAGCCCTGTCCCAGTGGGGTACCGCTGGTAAAAAAGAGGTTCATGACGGCGGTGAACGCCACCAGAATGAAGATGGGCTTGAGACCGCGGGTCAAGGCCCGGGGCTTCACCCGTGAGACGCTGATGCACAAGATCAGCACCAACGCCATGATGGCGTAGGTCACCAGCCATTTGGCGTTGAAAAGAGCCACGATGTAAAACACGGTGGCAATGAGCTTGGTGCGGGGGTCCAGCCGGTGAACAAAAGTGTTCCCCGGAAAGTATTGGCCCAGGGTAATGTCTTTAAGCACGGGCGGAGCCTCCCTTCAGCCGGAGCAGCTCCGCTTCCAGTCCTTCCAGGGTGTAAACGGTGGGGTCGATGTCGAGGCCCCGGCGTTTCAGTTCCATGGCCACCTTGGTGACCTGGGGCACGTCCAGTCCCGCCCCCTCCAGTTCCGCGGCATGGGAAAAAACCTCTTTGGGCGTCCCCTCCATGTAGTTGCGGGCGTTGCGCAGCACCAGAATGCGGTCGGCGTTGCGGGCGATCTCCTCCATGCTGTGGCTCACCAGCAGCACGGTGTTGTTTTTGGCCTTGTGATAGGCCCGGATCTGAGAGAGGATGCTCTCCCTTCCGTGGGGGTCAAGGCCGGCGGTGGGTTCATCCAGCACCAGCACCTTGGGGTCCATGGCCAGCACGCCCGCGATGGCTACCCGGCGTTTTTGTCCGCCGGAGAGCTCAAAAGGGGATTTATCCAGCATACTCTCCGGCACGCCCACAAAGGCCGCGGCCTCCCGCACCCGCCGGTCGATTTCGTCTTGCGGCAGACCCATGTTGCCGGGGCCGAAAGCGATATCCTTGTAAACAGTCTCTTCAAAAAGCTGATACTCCGGGTACTGGAACACCAGCCCCACCCGAAACCGGACGTCCCGAATCTTTTTGGGGTCGCCCCAGATATCCCGCCCATTCAGGCGGACGGTGCCGGCGGTGGGCTTGAGAAGTCCGTTGAGGTGCTGGATCAGCGTGGATTTGCCGGAGCCGGTGTGGCCGATGATGCCCAGGAGTTCGCCGGGATAGGCGGTGAGATGCATGTCCTCCACCGCGTTTCTTTCAAAAGGAGTCCCGGCGCTGTAGGTGTGCGTCAGGTGTTCCACTTGCAAAATTGGTTCCAATTCGTTCTTCCTTCCCGCGTATCCGCCTCATTGTATGCTGCGGCAGACCGCGTCCGCGCATTCTTCCACGGTGAGAGCGCCCAAAGGCACCTGCCAGCCGTGTTGTGTCAGATCGTACAGCAGCGCCACCGTGTCCGGCACGGTAAGGCCCAGGGCGCGCAGCTCCTCCACCCGTGAGAAAATATCCCTTGGCGTACCGTCCATGACGGCCTGTCCCTGGCTCATGACGATGACCCGTCCGGCCCGGGCAGCCTCGTCCATGTGGTGGGTAATGAGGATCACTGTCATGCCCTGCTCCCGGTTCAGCTGTTCCACCGTGTCCAGCACTTCCCGCCGTCCCATGGGGTCCAGCATGGCCGTGGCCTCGTCCAGGACGATGCACTCCGGGTCCATGGCGATGACGCCGGCGATGGCCACCCGCTGTTTTTGTCCGCCGGAGAGGAGATGGGGCGCGTGCCGGGTAAATTCGGACATTCCCACGGCGGCCAGCGCGTCGTCCACCCGTTTTCGGATCTCCAGCGGCGGCACGCCCAGGTTTTCCGGGGCAAAAGCCACATCCTCTTCCACCACATTGGCCACGATCTGGTTGTCGGGGTTTTGAAAGACCATGCCCACCCGGCGGCGGATCTCCAGCAGGAGTTCTTCCTCTTGGGTGTCCATGCCCTCCACCCACACTTTGCCGCCGCAGGGCAAAAGCACCGCGTTGAACTGCTTGGCCAGCGTGGATTTGCCGGAGCCGTTGTGTCCCAGGATGGCCACAAAGCTGCCTTTTTCTATGGAAAGCTCCACTCTCCGCAGCGCCGGCTGCCCGGCCTCGTTTTCCCCCGCGGGATAGGTAAAGTCCAGATCTTTTGTTTCGATCATTGTACTCATTGGTTTTCTATGTTCTCACTTTCTGATGTTGGGCAGGCAAGCCGCCCCCGGCATCCGGCGCGCCCGCACAGCCAGAAGCCGCCCAGCACGCCAGCCGTATTCAAAAGCAGGTCGCCCACGTCAAAGGCTCTCCCCACCAGCAGCTGCCAGCATTCGATCCCGCCCGTGAGGCAAAGGCCCGTAAGAAGCGCCCGCCTCCATCCAAACTTTCGCCACAAAAGGGCAGGACAAAAGCCAAAGGGCAGAAACATGATGATGTTGCCCAGCAGATTGAACCAGCCGTCAAACATATGCAGCGGGTCAAGATCCACGGTACCCAGCTGAAAAAAGGTTCCCTTGTAGCCGTGCCGCAGAACACCGGGCCACCAAAAGTCCCAGGGCATCAGCGTCAAAAAAGCCACGCCCCCAGCAAACATCCAGAAAAGGAGCAGGATCGTTTCCCGCTTCCGGCTGCTTTGCAGCCCACGCGCCGCCAGGCGGCGTATCCGAAAGGGCCGCAGCGCCGCGTATAAAAGGGCGGCGGCCAGCAGACCCGGCGCCATCGACAGAATATAGCGCTGCGCCATCATCAGCCAGATCCGGCCTTCATCCAGCAGGCATTTCATCATTCGATCCCGCTTATTCGCTCATCCACCGTCCGGTGGCGCCGCAGGGCAGTGCCATGCCGGAATCCCGGCAGGGCAGACCCAGCTCGTCCCAGCTTACCTTGCCGACCCGCTTTTTGCCCACCAGCAACTGTAAAATATAACCCAGCACCGAGGGCGCCAGACCCGTGGTGTAGGAGTTGAGGATCACAAAAAGGGGCTTGTCCGACAAGACCTGGGCGCAAAGCTTCACAAAGGGATAAAGGTTTTCTTCCAGCTTCCACACCTCGCCGGAGGGGCCCCTGCCGTAAGAGGGCGGGTCCATGATGATGGCGTCGTAGGTCTTGCCCCGGCGGATCTCCCGCTCCACGAACTTGGCGCAGTCGTCCACGATATAGCGGATGGGGGCCTCGCCCAGGCCGGAGGCTTTGGCGTTTTCCTTGGCCCAGGCCACCATGCCCCTGGCCGCGTCCACATGGCACACAGAAGCGCCCGCCGCGGCGCAGGCCACGGTGGCGCCGCCTGTATAGGCAAAGAGGTTCAGCACCCGGATGGGTCGGTCGGCGTTTTTGATCTTGTCCATGGCAAACTCCCAGTTGGCCGCCTGTTCGGGGAACAATCCAGTGTGTTTGAAGTTCATGGGCTTGACCAGAAAAGTGAGCTCACCGTAGCGGATGGGCCACTGCTCCGGCACCTGCTTTTTGTCCCAGTGCCCGCCGCCGGTGGCGGAACGGCTGTACCGGGCGTCGGCTTTCTGCCAGAGCCGGTCGCTGTAATCCGTCTCCCAGATGGCCTGCGGATCCGGGCGCACCAGGATCTGACTGCCCCAGCGCTCCAGTTTTTCGCCGCCGCCGCAGTCCAGAAGTTCATAATCCTGCCATTGATCCGCCATCCACATAAGGGGTATACCTCCGCATCGAAAATAAAGAATATTGCAATCAAACAATTATACAATAAAGGTATAGCCGCGTCAACCGGCGGCAGGCTGTGAATTTTTTCGGTTTTGTAAACTTTTTGGCAAAAAAGGAAGTGCTTTTTCGTTTTTTGTGATATACTGTTTTTTATCAAGCAGAAAAGGTGGTGTCTGTCGTGGCCAATCAGAAGCAGAAGCTGTTGTATCTGGTGAAATTTCTGCGGGAAGAGACGGACGAAGCGCATCCCCGGACCGTCCAGGATATGATCTCATATCTGGCCTCCTACGGTATTTCTGCCGAGCGCAAATCCATTTATGATGACCTGAAGCTGCTGGAATTTTACGGAATGGACATCCAGTCGGTGAAAAGCAAGACCTTCGGCTATTTTCTCGGGGAGCGCAGCTTCCAGCTGGCGGAGCTGAAAATGCTCATCGACGTGGTGCAGGCCTCCCCCTTTCTGACCCAGAGCAAGAGCATGGAGCTCATCGGCAAGCTGGAGAGGCAGACCAGCCGCAGCAACGCCAAAGAGCTGCGCCGGCAAGTGTACGTTATGCACCGTGTCAAGACCAGCAACGAAGCGCTCTATTACGCGGTGGACGGTATCCACGCCGCCATCAACAAAAACAAAAAGATCTCATTCCGCTACTTCGACTGGACGGTGAAGGGGGAAAAATCCTTCCGCCGGGACGGGGACTCCTATGTGGTTAACCCCGTGGCGCTGTGCGTGGACCGGTTTTATTACCTCATCGCCTATGACCCTCTTGGGCAGGCGTACCGTCATTACCGGGTGGACCGCATGACCGGTCTGGAGGTGCTGCCCCAAAGCCGGGACGCGCTGCCGGAGGGCTTCGACTTAGGCAGCTATGTGAAGACCATTTTTGATATGTTCAACGGCGAGACCCAAACCGTCCACCTGCGGTTCCACAAAGACCTGCTTAACGTGGTGATAGACCGTTTCGGCGCGGACGCCCATCTGCGCCCCGACGGGCCCGAATACTTTGAGCTTTTCGCGCCGGTGGAGGTGGGGCCCACCTTCTTTGGCTGGCTGTTCCAGTTTGGCCCCCAGGCCAGGATCGTCGGCCCCGACGAGGTGCGACGCGCCTATCTGCGCCACTGCCAGACGGCCATCATGGCCTACCTCCAGTGAGCCAAAAGCACAGCAAAAATGTTAAAAACGAATCAAAACACAGCGGGCCGGTGCAAAAACCGGCCCGCTGTGTTCTTCTTGTTTCAAACCACGGCGTTGACCGTGATACGCTCCAGCCCCACCTGTACCCAGTGGACGGTGATGCGGTCGGTGAGACGCTCTTCCTCGTCCCTTTCCGCCGAGGCACAAAACCGCCAGTCCCCCATTTTACCTTCCACCGGGATGGTGCTGCGGCGCAGCGGCGAAAAATGGAGAATATACGTCAAAAGCTCCCGGATGGCCCTGTCGGACAGATCTGTTTCCAGCAAATCAAACAGCTTGTTCATCTGTGTCACTCCTTGCGTTTTTCGTGAAAAATCATCCACATTTTTTTACCGTTTTTCACGGTTGTTTCACTCTTTTTTCTGAATTATTCACATTATAGCAAAAGAACTATCCGTTTATGCGGACAGTTCTTTTGCTATTGGAGCCGGCGGCGGTGCCATAGAACCAGCACATTTCCTCCCGGTATACATAGCTCAGCGGCACAGCGTAGGGATAGCCGTCATTTCCGCTCAGCGGCTACCGCTTCCGTCTTATTTCTCTCAAGGCAAATCAGCTTCTTTTTGGCTATTTTGCTCGCTTTTACCGGGGCGTCAGCAGTTTCAGACCGATCATACCCGCCAGGGTCAGTCCCACGCAGAGTATCTGGGGCAGCTGCACCGAATCGTGAAACAGCACCACCCCCAGAAGAAACGTGCCTGCCGTGCCGATACCTGTCCAGGCGGCGTAGCCCGTTCCCAAAGGCAGGTGCTTGAGCGCCACAGACAAAAGAGCAAAGCTAGCGATCATTCCCACCACCGTCACAACGCTGGCACCAGCTTGGAAAAGTCCTGGGAATACTTCAGGCTCACCGCCCACACCGTTTCAAAAGGCCGGCCACAGTCAGATAGATCCGCTGCATTTTTTCACCTCCACCACACAAAAATACGGCAAAAGCCTGGGAAATCCTTACGATCTCCCAGGCTTTTGTCCCTCCGTGCACACGGTCGCCCGTGTGTTTTATCTCGGGCCAGACCGACGTTTGACCGCCGCGGAACCCTATAAAACCACAAACAGTATATCACGCTGCGCCAAGCGGCTGTTTTCCACACTGCTCTTCTCCATACCTCCTAAAAAACGGCCGACGGCGCGGCTGCGGCAAAACGGGAAAAACTGCCAAATATCGGCAATCTTTTTGCGTTTTTAAGTTGTAAAGCATTGCCACGGCTGATATGATAATCTTATCAAAATATTGGGTTCGGTACGGAAGAAGGCGAACATATCCGTGAAAACACATCTATGGCGCATCGGAGCTGCGGTAGCCGCGGCGGTTCTTCTTTTCAGTGGGCTGATCTCTCCGGTCTACGGCGCGGAGCCCTCCGCTACACGGACTGTCCGCGTGGGGTGGGATCCCGTCAAGGGCGTCCATGACGGCAACAGCGCCGACACCATGGGCGGCTATGAATACGAATATCTCATCCGCATCGCTCAGCTGGCCCATTGGGACTATCAGTTCGTTTACGGCGACTTTGAGGATCTGGAGCAGCAGCTGCGGAACGGCACCATTGATATGATGGGCGATCTGGGCTATCTGGAGGAGCGGGAGGCCTACTACGACTACTGCGACTATCCCGACGGCTATATCCGGATGCTGATCCTGGGCCGGGCCGACGACGACCGCTACACCTACGATGATTTCACGGTTTTTGACGGCGCGGTGATCGGTACGCTCGCTTCCTCCTTCCGGGAAAATATGCTGCGGGAAGAGGCGGAGGAAAGCGGTGTCACCGTCAACATCCAGTCCTTTGATTCCATGGAGGGCGCCTTTTCCGCTCTGGACGGCGGCACCGTGGACGCGGTGATCACCAGCAATCTGAAGCTGGACAAGCCTTACAAGGTCCTCTACGAATGGCCGCACATCTCCACCTATTTCGCGGTGAGCAAAAAGCAGCCCGAGATCCTCGCCCAGCTCAACCGCGCCATGCGGGAGATTCAGTTCATCGACCCCTATATGCAGGAGCGCCTTTACAAAAAATACTTCGATCAGGGGGACAGCAGCGCTATGGTGGCGCTGGACCGGGCGGAGCTGAGCTATGTCAGCCAGTCCGCCCCTTTTACCGTGCTTCTGGCAGCGGATCAGGCGCCCCTTTCCTACTGGGAAAACGGGACGGCCAAGGGCGTTATCCCCGACTATCTGTCTGTCATTTCCGAAAAAACCGGGCTCACCTTCCACTATGAAATCTGTGACACCTACAAGGATCTGGCGCGCCGCTTTTTTGACGGAGGCGGCGACATGGCCGGGCAATTCTACGACTACATCGATCTCCACCAGCCCGCGGTGTTTCAGCGGACTCAGCCCTACCTCACTATCAACTACGGCCTCATCTACCGCAATTCCGGCAGCATCTCCCCCGATGGGCGGGTGGCTGTGGTGAACGGCGACGATCTCACCGCCCGGCGGCTGGAAACCATGGGCATGACCCCTGTTTTTTACCCGTCTCCCTCCGCCTGTCTCAACGCCGTGACCGGGCGGCAGGCGGAAGCGGCGGCGCTGCCCACGCTTCTTTATGAGCACCTGGGCTATCACGCCGCCTACGCAGGGCTCACCCTCAAGTTACAGCCCCAGCTGAGCACAGGGCTGTGCCTTTCCGTATGCAACAGCAACGGGCAAAACGCCCTGCTGCAAAATATCCTTCTCAAAGCTGTGTCCTCCGTCAGTCAGGACACGGTGAACGCTCTGGTAAGGACCAACAGCCTGCAAGAGCACAGCTACACCTTTGCAGACCGCCTTTACAGCAACCGCACCTGGGTCACTGTGGTGACCGCCCTGCTGGCCACCATGTTCTTTCTGATCCTCTGGTTCAGCCGCCAGCACCGGTACAGCAGCGCCCTGCGAAAAGCCAACGCCGAGCTCCGCGCCGCCAATAAGCAGATCCGCCGGGACACCGACGCCAAAGCCATGCTCTTTAGCGACATCAGTCACGATATGCGGACGCCCCTCAACAGCGTCATCGGCTTTGCGGAATTGGCGGAGCAGGAGGCCATTTCCCCCCAGGTCCGGGACTATCTGGCCAAGATCAAGGTCTCCGGCAAGCTGCTGCTGCAGTTGGTCAACGACACGCTGACCGTGTTCAAACTCAACAGCGGCAAGCTGGAGCTGAAGTGCCAACCCGTCAGCACGTTGGAGGTGGCGGAAGCCATCATCGTCCCCATCGGCGCCGCCGCCGAGAGAAAAAACGTCACCTTTATCACCGACTTTTCCCAGCTCCACGGCCGAATGGTGATGGCCGACAAGCTGAACCTGCAAAAGATTTTTCTCAATCTTCTTGCCAACGCCGTGAAATTTACGCCCACCGGCGGCCACGTCTTTTACACCGTGAAGGATGATCCGGAAAACGGCAGCGATCCCGACATCGTGGTCATCGTCCGCGACGACGGCATTGGGATGTCCAAAGAATATCAGGAGCGGCTCTATGAGCCGTTCCACCAGGAAAAACGCACCGGGTACGACGCCGTGGGCACCGGGCTGGGGCTTTCCATCGTCAAACATCTGGTAAACCTGATGGACGGCACCATCGAGGTGGAAAGCGAAAAGGATTACGGCACCGTTTTTACCCTCCGCTTTCATTTTGACCCGGTATCCGCCGCTGTTTTGCCGTCGTCCATTCCCGGGCCGCCTCTCCAGACGCTTCAGGGAAAAAGAGTCCTGCTGTGCGAGGACAATCTGCTCAACCGGGAGATTGCCTGCACCATGCTGCGCGCCAAGGGACTGGATGTGGTCACGGCGGAAAACGGACAGCTGGGGCTCGACGCTTTCCGCGAGAACCAGGTGGGCTTCTTTGACGCCATCTTGATGGATCTGCGGATGCCCGTGATGGACGGTTTTGCCGCCACCGCCGCCATCCGCGCGCTGCCCCGCCCCGATGCCGCCGTCATTCCCATCATCGCCATGACGGCCGACGCCTTTACCGAGGATATCGAAAGGTGTCTTCGCTCCGGCATGAACGCCCATATTGCCAAACCGGTGGACCCAGCGCTGCTGTATGCCGTTATGGCGCAGCAGCTGCAAAATATCCAAGAAGGAGACTCGCAAGATGTCATCATCTGACAAAACCACAGCAGGTCAGCCCCTGTTCGACGCCCTCCGCCAGCTTTTGCGGAACAACGACGACTATATCTTCATCAAAGATCCGAATCTCGTCTATCTCGGCTGCTCGGAAGCCTTTGCCTGCATGACCGGCAGAGCCTCCGCCAAGGAACTGGTGGGGAAAACAGACTTTGATCTTTTCCCCAAGGACATTGCCGAAAAATACCGTTCCGACGACCGGCAGGTGCTTGACACCGGGACGCCCATCACCGACGTGGTGGAACGGTTGCCGGACCGGGACGGCCACAAATGCTGGGCCAAGACCCAGAAGCACGTTGTCTTCGACCCACAGGGCCAGCCCATTGCTCTTTACGGCATCAGCCGGGATATCACCCATCTGATGGGTCTGGAAACAGAGGCGGCCCTTTCCCGGAAATACACCGATCTCGTGCGGAATATGCCCGGCGGTACCGGTATTTTCCACGTGGAAAACGACGCCCTTGTGCTGGACTTCATCAACGACGGCTGGGCACGGGCCCACCATCTCAGCGGCATAAAGGCGCAGACCCTGGTGGGCGGCAGCGTCATGCCGCTCATCTACGAACCTGATCGGAGCCCTTTGCTGGCCGAGTACCACCGCACAGAGCAGCAGGACGGCAGCGTGGGTTTTTCCACATACCGCACCTACGGCGATGACGGCAAGCCGCACTGGATCAGTATCCAGTTCCGTTTCGCCTATTTTGAAGCCTCCAACCGCTACTACTACGGCTCCTATACCGATATGGACGAGCAGAAAAAAGCGGAGGAAAAGCTACGGGACAGCCAGCACGCTTTGCAGGAAACGGTTGCCAATTCCGATATCCAGTTCTTCACCTATTTTCCCGCCTGCCACCGGGCGGAAATCTACTTCGTCAACAACTGTCCGGTGGAAATGCCCTCCGAGTGGAATGATTTCCCCGATTCCTTCCTGGCCTTTACCCAAGCCTCGGATGCTGACAAGCAGGCATATCGGCATATGATCGCCGCTATCGACGGCGGAGAGGACGAGGCTGAATGCCTGGTTCGCCTCGCCTACAACGGTATCTATACCTGGGAACACATCCGCATCAAGGCGGTTCGCGACGGCGACGGACACACGCTCCACGCCCAGGGGTACTCCCTTAACGTCACAGAGAAGAAGACGGCGGAGCAGAGAGTGCAGGAAGAGCACCTGCGCCTCAAGACTTTGGAAGGCAACACCTTTGAGGCGCTTTCCTTCCACCTCTCCGGAAACAGGCAGCCCTTCTTCCGCTCCCGTGACGCAGATCTGTCCGACGCCCCTGTGGGCAACGCTTTCCTGTCCCAGGCGCTCCGCGCTGTCCCCTCCCTGTGCCAGACCGATTCCGAAACACTGGATTTTCTGCTGCGGGCGGCCGTCCGTATTCCGGAGGAAAAGGACCGGCAGCTGTTTCTCTCAGCCTGCTGCGACAGCGGCGTGCGCCGTCTTGTCAGCGAAGGGCAATACAGCACGGAGATTCTCTACCGCCGCGCGGTGGACGATATGGTTCGCTGGGTCTCCACCCGGACAGAGATCCTGCCCGATCCCGAGTCCGGCGATCTGATCGCCTTTTTCTACACCCAGGACATCAACGACAAGGTGCAGATGGAAAAGATCACCGACCGGGTTCTCCGCCGCAACTACAAATCCGTAGCCTGCTGGGATCTGCAATCCGACCGGTTTTTCTTCAAAACCGGTGAGGATATCGTTTCCCTCCACCGGGACGGGCTTCCGTATCTCCAGTTGGTGGAAGCCGCCGCGGCCTATATTCTCCCCCAAGAGAGGGCATCTTTCCTTGCCAAAATGGCGCCCGCCCACATTCGGGCGGAACTGGAAAAAGCCCCCGTCTATACCACCTACATCACCCGGATCCAGCAGCCGGGCGGTCTGCCGGAACAGACTCCGCGCAAGATCAAAATCGACCTTTTCTATCTGGATGAGTACCGGGACACCGTGGTGTTTCTCCTCACCGACGTGACGGAGATCTTTCAGCAGGATCAGGAAAACAAGGAACAAATGGCCAACGCGCTGGCCGCCGCCCGACAGGCCAGTATGGCCAAGTCCGATTTTCTCTCCCGCATGAGCCACGAGATCCGCACGCCCCTCAACGCCATCATCGGCATGGACACCATTGCCGCCCAGGCCATCGGAAACCCGGAGCGGGTGGCCGACTGCATCTCCAAGATCGGCATTTCAGCCCGGTACCTGCTCTCCCTCATCAACGACATCCTCAATATGTCCCGCATCGAAAGCGGAAAAATGCTGCTGAAAAACGAGACCTTCTCCTTCCGTGATTTTATCAGCGCCATCAACACTATGATCTACAACCAGGCCCATTCCAAGGAGCTGGACTATGAATGCACCGTTTCCAGCGAGATCGCGGAATCCTATGTGGGCGACGCCATGAAGCTCCAGCAGATTCTCATCAACATTCTGGGCAACGCCGTGAAATTTACGTCCTCCGGAAAGGTGACGTTCCACGTCCACTCCCTCTCCCACGCAGGCAATCAGTCGGTGGTGCGCTTCACCGTCAACGACACTGGTATCGGCATCCACGAGGACTTTATGGACCGGCTGTTTGAGCCCTTTGAGCAGTCCGATACCTCCACCACCTCCGTCTTCGGCGGCACCGGGTTGGGGCTCGCCATCACCAAAAATCTGGTGAATCTAATGGGCGGCAGCATCCATGTGCGCAGCATCGTGGGCGTTGGCAGCGAATTCACCGTGGACGTTCCCCTCACCGTGGACGAGAGCGTGCTGCTCCACGCAAAGCCGGATCTCCACTTCGAGAAAATGCACATGCTCATCGTGGACGATGATCTGGTGGTGTGCGAGCAGGCCAGCCACATTCTGCGGGATATCGGCATGACCGGCGAGTGGGTCACCACCGGCGCCGAAGCCGTGGAGCGTGTCAGAAGCAACTGCGCCAAATCCGTCTTTTACGACTTTATCCTGATAGACTGGAAAATGCCCGATATGGACGGCATCGAAACCACCCGCAAAATTCGCAAAATCGTGGGTCCCGATGTGACCATTATCATTATCACCGCCTATGACTGGGAATCCATCGAAGCCGACGCCAAAGCCGCCGGCGCCAATCTGCTGGTGTCAAAGCCTCTGCTGAAAACCACGCTGGTCTCCGCCTTCCAGAAGGCACGGGGCGCCAGTGAGTCCCAGCACGCCGAGGAGCCTGTCTTTGACTTCACCAGGAAGCGAATCCTGGTGGCCGAGGACAACCAGATTAACGCCGAGATCGCCAAAACCCTGTTGGAAAGCAAGAATTTTCATGTGGAAGTGGCCGCCAACGGTCAAAAGGCTCTGGAGCTTTACGCCCAGAATCCCGCCCACTACTACGATGCCATTTTGATGGATATCCGGATGCCGCTGATGGACGGCCTTCAAACCACCACCAATATCCGCCACTGGAACAAGGAAGACGCCAGAACCATTCCCATCATCGCCATGACCGCCAACGCTTTCGACGAGGACGTGGACAAGAGCAAGGCCGTGGGTATGAACGCCCATTTGTCAAAGCCCATCGATTCCACGCTACTGTTCAGCACACTCTATCGGATCCTTTTTGAAAGCGACAGCTTCTGAAGGCGGCCGCTATCCATAGCCATCTCCGCCTGTTGACCCCCCCCCCCCGCCAACCCCCCCCCCGGGCCTTCCGCCCCGCCGGTTCCGCCGCCGATCGCCGCCATGACGGCCAGCGAATCGTCGCGCATCGCCTGGTATTCGCCGTCGGTCAGCGTCTGGATCGGCGCGATGGTGA
>Ga0183100_1000095_pt1 | contig 128980 bp, 104 predicted proteins | sample Biomet2_FD_127789 | JGI IMG/M metagenome (GOLD analysis project Ga0183100, IMG submission 127789) | Microbial communities from bioreactor (seeded with anoxic lake sediment) at LBNL, California, USA - Biofuel metagenome 2 | ecosystem: Engineered > Bioreactor > Anaerobic > Unclassified ... | reverse complement strand
CCCCCCGGCCGCCCGGCCGGCCCGGGCGCGCGCGCCGCACCCCCCCGGCCGCCGGAGGCATGGACTGCCGCTCATTAACCCGCTCAAGTGCCGAACAAGTTCGGCAATGAGCGGCAGCGGTGGAGTTGACCGCGAGGTCAACTCACCCGCTCGCGCCGGAGGCGGAGCTTCTCCAGTTCCGGGAAACCATTAATAACAAGCGTACCACAGCTTCTCCCAGGCGGCGCTTCGCCCCTGCACCCCGACCGGCAAACGAGTCTGTCAAGAGGGGTCATTCGGTTCTGGGCTGAGACGGCCTCCGCCGCGGCGGAATTCGAGCGGGGAGACGCCGTGGCGTCTCCGGAATTCGCGGGAAAAACAGCGCGGGGAGAAGTATCCGCAGGCCTGTGCAATCTCGTTGACCGGGCGCGCCGACCCGGTAAGCAGCGCTTCGGCCTTGCGCATCCGCAGGTCGATCAGGAACGCTTTGGGCGTCATGCCGAGGTGGTGTTTGAAGAGGCGGATCAGCTTCTGCTCCGAAATCCCCAGCTCCCCGGCGACGGTGGCAAGTTCGATCGGGTTGCCGAGGTTGAATTCGAACATACGGATGGCGTCGGCGATCAGCGGATGCGGCGTCTGCGGGCGCTGGCGGTGGAGTTCGGTCATCAGCTTGACCGCCAGCGCCGCCAGTTCCGGAATATCCGTTTCCTTCTTGTCGCGCAGAAGCGGGAACAGCGCTTCGATCAGCGCTTGGAGCCGCCCCGGTTCGTTCAGTTCAAGAACATTGTTTTTGCCGTTGAACCCGAGCGCGATCAGGAACGGCTCCACCAGGCGGCCGCAGAGCCCGAAGGAGAGCTTCCAGCAAAATCCGGCGGGCCCGGAGCGCAGAACATTCGCCTCCCCCAAGGGCAGGATGCAGACCATTCCCGGCTTTACAAGGATCTTCCGGTCTTCACGCTCAATCAGTAGATCGCCTTCCAGCGGAAACTCGAAGGCGACGGACGAGGTGCAGCCGTGGCGGAAATAAGTGTTTCCAAGGTAATACTGCCGCGAGACGAACTCCGGCCACACCGGAAGGCTGTGAGTCCGCCCATAGTCCCAACCCTCGACGACACCGCGTCCATTTTTCTGATCAAAACGCAGAAAGGAATAGAGCTCACTACCCCGATATTCGGCCATCTTTCCGTCCCTCCTGCCTTACGATACCCCCTCCGGTTGAAAAGTCAATTTTGGCAGATGAAATTTATGTGCCATTTTTGATGATTAAGATGTATAAAGCGGAACCTTCGGCTATTGCCCGCGCCGTCATCTTCGGGTATAATATTAGCAGAGACGAAACCGCAATCACAGGAGGAACTTTTGATGAAACAAAACAAAAACAGCCGCTTTCACTCTTTCAGCCCGGTTTCACGGGAATTCACGCTCATCGAATTGCTCGTGGTAATTGCGATCATCGCCATTTTGGCGGCGATGCTGCTGCCCGCACTGCAGAAGGCGCGGGAACAGGCGCACAAAAGCACCTGCCTGTCGAACATGAAGCAGATCGGGTCCGCCATGGCTCAGTATATCGGAGACAACTGCGATTATATTGCCCCGCCTCTCAATCAAAAAATTAATTTGAATAGTTGCTGGGATTACGTCTGGGGGCGCGGTTATCTCGGCGGGCAGGTTGGCGGGAGTGGTTGGCCGCTCACCACCGGCGTCAGTTGGAAGCTGTTTCGCTGTCCGAGCGATAAAACCAAACAGCCTAAAGACAGTTTGCGCCTCAGCTACGGAATTGTTATGAATCTGGTTACCGGTGTCGACGGCACCGCAACCGGAGCTCTGGTTAAGGCGGCCCGTTACCGGAAACCGTCCTCCACTTATGTGATCGCGGAAGCCGATTACGCTAATCTGCTCGGCTGGTCCGGAAGTGAATTCACCATAACCGCAATCGGCGTCATGGCTGGATCTACTGGGAAAAACTGGATCGGCAGCTCCATGAATATCGGACCGAATCACGCGAATTCGGCAAACTTTCTTTTTCTGGATGGACGTGTGGCGAATCGGACCGGTTGGAAAGGACGCTCATCAAAATTATACTATGATTACGGCAGCTCCGATGTGGATATCCGTAGCGACGCTTTTGTCGAAAAGTGAGAAGAGGAATCGGGTCCGAATGAACAAGAATTTTCTTTTGCTGTTCCTCCTGCTGGCCGTTACGACCGCGTTGCATGGAGCTTACCGGAATACCGAACTGCTGTGGCAGAGCGATTTCAGCTCCGCCGCCGCGATGAAACAATGGGCCGACGGTTCCGCGGCGGCCTGGATTCCGAAAGGAGGACCGGACGGCAAGCCCGCGGTCTCATTTCAGCTTGGAACGCAGGGAACCCCCTGGATATCGATTTCGCTGGACCCGGCGAAGGTTCGCGGACTGATCCGGCTTGAGGCGACGGTGCGCGCACGCAACCTCGCACAGGGATCGAAGCCTTATTTCGGCAGCAAGGTGATGCTCTCCTACACGGCCGGCGGCAGGACGCTGAATCCGGAACCGATGCGGCGTTACGGAACCTATGACTGGACCACGGTGAGCATGGTTCAGAATATTCCGGATAACGTGGAGAAAATCACCCTGGCGCTCGGCATTCAGGAAGCGTCCGGGACGTTCGAAGTCGCCGACGTCAAAATCTACCGCTGTGTCGAGACCGATGACCCCGGTTTGGGGAAACCGGCGGTCAACCGCGAGGCGCAGGCGATTCCGCGCGGTCCTGGCAAGGGGGCGAAGTACCGCGGCTTCATGTCGGGCGACGATTTGTCGCCGGAAGCGTTCCGGACGCTCGGCGCGTGGAACGTCAACCTGATCCGCTACCAGATGAATCCCGGACTCAACGTCAAGCCGAAAGCGGATATTTCGACGCCGGAAAAGTATCTGGCCTGGATCGACGCCGAAATCAAGCGGCTCGACGAATTGATGCCGCTTTTCAAACGGTATAAAATCAAAGCGGTCATCGACCTGCATACCGGGCCCGGCACCGAAATCAACAAAGTCGCCAGCAATGTTCTCGGCAAATCGACCGATCTTGGCACGCTGGAGGAGGCGTGGCGGAAACTCGCCGCGCACTACCGCGGCAATCCGCAGATCTACGGCTACGATTTGCTCAACGAGCCGGTGGCGGATAACTACCTTCCCGGCGTCAAGAACCCGTGGAAAGTGATGGCCGAACGCCTGATCAAGGCGATTCGTCAGGTTGACCCGGAGACTCCGGTTATCGTCGCCTGGCATCAGTGCGAACCGTTTTTGGTCGAAGACGCTCATGTGATTTATACGCCGCACTTTTACAGCCCGCACGCCTACACCCATCAGGGGGTGCTTGGGCAGGTTCGCTGGTCGTATCCCGGCATGATCGACGGCGTCTACTGGGACAAGGAGCAGCTTCGGGTCGATATGAAACCGGTGATCGAGTTCCAGAAAAAGCACAACGTGCCGATTTTCGTCGGGGAGTTCAGCGTCATCAACTGGGCTCCGGGCGGCGATCAATACCTGAAGGACACGATCGAACTCTTCGAGGAGTACGGGTGGGATTGGACCTATCACGCATTTCGCGAATGGGGAGCCTGGAGCCTTGAATATCAGGGAACCGATTTCGGTAAAACGGCTCCCGCCGCCGACAATGCCCGCAAACGCGTGGTGCTCAAGGGGCTGAGGAAAAACGTGAAATAGGCGCGGTATCCCGTCAGGGAGTTGCGTTCGCCCGCACCATTTTCTTGTAGGCGGCGGGGGAGATCCCCGCCGCTTTTTTGAAGAACCTCGAACAGTAGAATTCCGAGCTGAAATGGAGCTCCTCGGCGATTTGCCGGAGCGTTTTGTCGGAATCGCACAGCTGCACGATGATCTTTTCACTCAGGCACTTCATGATGAAAGCCTTGGGCGTCATATCGACCAGATGGCGGAACTTCCGCGAAAAGGCCTCCGGCGTCATGTTTATGCGTTCGGCCAGGGATTCCACCGTGGTCGTCGCGTCGCATGTCCTGCATCAGCTCGCGGAACTCCGCCGGAATGGGCTCCGACCGGAAGCCCGCTTTCGGCCAGTGGGCGATGAAAAAGTCCAGCAGCGTTTTGCGGAGACGGCACAACGCCAGAAATTCGTCTCTTTCCCCGTAGACCCCGTCGACCGCCGTCAGCCACGGTTCCCCATCCCCCGTCTCGATGTCTCCGCAGGTTGAGAAGAGGTCGATCCCCGGGTTGACCTCCAGCCCGACGTGAAACGTATAGAAGGTGAGGCCGGGCCGCAGGCAGTATTCGACCGACAGCCCGGCGGGGACGAAACAGAATTTTCCCGGTTCCAGTTTGAAACGGGTTCCGGTTTCCTGGCAGCGGACATAACTTTCGTTCGCTCCGTCGTCCGTTTTGGCCAGAACCAGAATGTTGTACGGAAACACGTAGACCCGGTGCAGGTCGATCCTCTCATAATTCATCAGATACAGCTTCAACTCGTTGCTGAAATTGTACTTCTTCAACTGCGATATGGTCCGCAGAATCATAAAAGCATATCTTTCCAGTCAGAAAATGACATTCTCAAACCCGTTGCGCGATGATATACTCTATCGGTGGAACCGCAAACATTCAAACAATATGGCGCGGAAATCCCCGCTGCCGGGTGGTATTCGCCAGGATGCACCGAAGGAGACGGCAGGATGGACGGCATGGTATTCGACATCGAAAAATTCGCGATTCACGACGGGCCCGGAATCCGGACCGTGGTGTTTCTGAAAGGGTGTCCGCTGCGGTGCGTCTGGTGCCACAACCCGGAATCGCAGCTTGCGGAGCCGGAGATTTTCTTCTCGCCGGAAAAGTGCATCGGCTGCGGCTGGTGTTTCGAGTGCTGCCCGAACCATTGTCACGCGATGGAAGGCGGTCTGCACGTCTTCCACCGCGAGTCGTGCATCCGCTGCGGGAAATGCACGGAACAATGCTACGCCGGAGCGCTGGCGAAAACCGGCAAACGCATGTCGGTCGACGAAGTGATGGCCGAAGTGCGGAAAGACCGGCTCTTCTACGACCGTTCCGGCGGCGGGATGACGCTTTCCGGCGGCGAACCGCTGGCCCGGTTCGAATTCACCCGGGAGCTGCTGGCGGCGGCGAAACAGGAGGGGCTCCACACCTGCGTGGAGACTTGCGGATTCGCCGATTTTTCGCGGCTGGAGGCGCTTCTCCCCCTGGTCGACCTCTGGCTCTGGGATGTCAAGGCCACCGGGGAGGAACTCCACCGCCGGTTGACCGGAGTCTCCGACGCGCCGATTCTGGAAAACCTGCGCCGGATGGACGAAAAGGGAGCGGCCCTGATTCTGCGCTGCCCCCTGATTCCCGGCGTCAATGACGACGAGACGCATTTGCGGCATATCGCCGAGCTCGCCAACACGCTGAAATCGGTTCGGCGCATCGACCTCGAACCCTACCACCCGCTGGGGGAAAGCAAAAACCGGCGTCTCGGACGGGGAGAGGCCTTCTCCGCGCCGTTCGTTCCGGAAGAGCGGATGAACTTCTACCTGACATTTCTGCGCGGGAACACCACGGTTCCGGTGAAGTGACGCCGCTGCCGGGTTTTATTCCTGAACCGGGATGATCCGTTCGATCCGTTCGCGTTTGAAGCGGGCGAACTCGTCCGGCGAAAGCACGCCCTCGTCGAAGAGACGCTTGAGAATGTCGAACGCATCCGGGTTCCAGCCGCAGGTGAACGTCCTGAACTTGCCCTCCTGAAGCGAATGTTCCTTCAGCCGCTTTTCCAGCTCGACCAGGAACGTCTCCTGCGCGTTGGAGAGCTGAAGCGGCGAGAGGAACTGGTCGACGGTCCCCTTATCGCCTTCCACCATCCCCCAGAACGCGGTCTTGCGCACCAGGGTGAATTTCCCCTTGTCCACGAAACTGCCGATCAGGCAGCCGACGCAGAACAGTATCATCGGCACAGTGAAAAACAGGGGGGCGCTGTTTTTCGACGCGGCCGCCGCCACCGTGGCGAACAGCATGACCAGCAACAGCAACAGACATCCCCAGCGGGTCAGCGAAAACAGCCGGAACACGCGGCTGTCGTAGACCAGGAACGGGAAGTACTCCTTGAGCGCCAGCGTATAGCTGAACTCCCCGGTCGGCTGTTCGGCGTCGATGCGCAGAACACCCTGCTCCAGCGTCAGTTTGCTTTTTCGGAAACGGCAGCAGACAACAGGTTCCGTCATGAGACCACAAATCCTATATTGCGCCGGAGCGGCACCCCGCCGAGCAGCCTCCGGCACAGGAGCTCGAACTCCTCGTCGGACAGCGCACCCGCTTCGTGGAGCGACTCGAACTCATTGTTCAAATGGGCGATCGCCTCGGGCGTGTTGAAAAGCGGACGCGGCAGGAGGAAACACTCCGCGATCGCATTGCGCAAGTCGCGGATGAAAGGGTGCTTCCCGGGGTCTTCCCGCCAAGGCAGCACCACCGAGACCGTCCACTGCCGGAACAGGTTGTTGAACACCACCTGCGTATGTCGCGCATCGCGGTATTGCAGAAACGGGTGGATTGAGCAGAGGCCGAAAATCGCCGTCGCCGCCAGCATCAGGAAGCCGAATTCGCCCATCTCCGCCTCCGGCGAACGGAACTGTGCATGCCACGCATAGATTGTCAGCCCCAGGAAGAGCGCGGTGACGGCGGCGAAGGCCAGCAGCTTGGCGAACGCTTCGCGGCCGTTCATCCGGTTGACCTGGCAGATCGGGCTGAATTCCGCGAGCGGGTAGCAATCGATCCAGCGATCGCCGAAGCGGCGGCCCTCGACGCGGAGTACCTTCCGGTCTCCGACCAGGGAATAGCGCAGCTCGACCCCTAATCTCTTGCGGAACACATATTCCATAAATACTCCCGAATAATAATCGTTTCCTGATAAAGTAGTACGTTTCAGGCTTGAAATCAAGCTTCGGGAGCGGACAAACCGAACAAATTCCGGGTCAGCCCGGCGAATTCATCCACCGTCAGCTTTTCGGGCCGGATCTCGTGCGGAAGTTTCATCGCCTCCAGCGCGGCGGCGGCTTTTTCCTTGCCGTAGTTTTGGCCGAGCACCTTGCCCATCTGCTTGCGGCGCTGGGCGAAGACGGTCTTCACCACGCCGGGGAACAGCCGGCAAAGCTCCGGTTCCGAGGCGTAACGGTCGTGACGGAGGAAGGAGACGATCGCAGAATCCACCCCCGGCTGCGGGAAAAACACGTCCGGCGGAATGATCTTCTCCAATTTCACCTCGTAGTAAAACTGGGTGCGCACCGACAGCGCGCCGTAGCTGCCGCAGCCGGGCGTCGCGCTCAACCGCTCGCCCATCTCGCGCTGAAGCATGAAGAACATCGCCTCCGGCGGAACCGGGAGTTCCAACATCCGGGCGATGAGGATCGTACTGATCGAATAGGGCAGGTTGGCGATGGCGCGGAACGGTTTCCCTTCGAGGAGCGCGACATAATCGACCCGGCAGGCGTCCTCCTCGGTCAGGTGGAAATTCGGATTGTCAATGTTTTTCCGCAGATATTCGGCGATGCGGTGGTCGAATTCGACCGCGAAAATCTCCGCGCCGGCCTTGAGCATACGGCGGGTGAGGGAGCCGAAGCCGGGGCCGACTTCGAGAATGCGTTCGCCGTGCTTCGGCGCGCCGAGGCGGACGATGTAGTCGAGAAGATTCCCGTCCAGAAGGAAGTTCTGGCCGAGTCCGCGGCCGGGACGCATCCCGATCGATTCGAGGGCGGCGGTGAGCTGCTGTTTGTTCATCAATGACCGCCGCAGCCGCAGTTGCCGCCGCACTGGTGGCCGCCCGCCGACGGGCAGACGTCGCGCTTCGCGCACGAACGCGGTCCTTTGGTCAGCACCGCCGCAAAGCGGCTGGGGAGCTTCTCCAGTTCGGCGGAGCCGCACTTCGGGCACTCCGCCGCGGAATCGAACCGGGCGACGAGCAATTCGCTCTCGGTCCCGCAGGATTTGCATTTGTAATTGAAAATCGGCATGAGGTCCTCTTGGGGTTCTTTCCATTTTTACACCCTATTAATCTACACCGACTTTCCCTGTTTTTCCAGTCCGGGATGTTCAGGGATCAAAAAAGGTGCGCGACCGACTTGCGGTTGACGATCCGGCAGGGGAGAAACTCCTGGCGGCGCATCGATTCGCCGCCGAGCCGCTTTTCGTAGAGAATCCGCATCGCCCGCTTGCCGATTTCGACGAACGGCAGGCGGATCGAGGAGAGCTGGAGCGCCCGCGCCAGAAAAGAGTCGTCGACGCCGAAAAGCGAAACATCACCGGGGACGGAGAGTTTCAGCTTGCGCAGCTCGTCGATGGTGTTGGCGGCGAGGGCGTCGTGAATGCAGATGATCGCGGTCGGCGGCTCGGGGAGCGCCATCAGCGTCCGCAGGCATTCGCGCCCCTGTTCCTCCAACGGCACATTGCGGATGCACTGGTGATAGGCGGGGTCGGCGCTCAGGCCGTCCAGCCGGAGCTGGTCGAGGATTCCGGCCAGCCGCTGGTCCGAGGAGTAGACGCCGTCGAACACGCGGATGCTGCCGATCCGCCGGTGCCCGGCCTCCATCAGCTGCCGAACCACGTTGCGCATGACGCCGTAATTGTCGCTGCCGACGAAGTCGCCGCGGATGATGCCTTCACGGGCCAGCGGAGAGCCGACCACCACGTAGGAGATGTCCGCCGCCTCCAGCATATCCAGGACCGGGCTGTTGGTTTCGTAGTAGTCCTTGCAGATTTCGGGGGCGAAGATCACGTTGCGGCAGTTGCGGCGGACCAGCCGCTCGATGATCTCCCGCGTCCGCTCCAGGTGGCCGTTGAGATTGCAGTAAATGAGGTCGATCTTGAACTCCTGCGCCTGAAGTTCCGCGCCGCGCAGCTGAAGATTGCCGGAGAGGTTGCCCGAGGTGTTCGATTCGAGATAGGCGACCAGGCCGGAACGGAAGGAGTCCTCGCCGGTTCCCTGCGAGACGAAGCAGCCGATGTTGGCGCGGCGTTCCAGCTCGCCGGAATCGACCAGCTTCTCCAGCGCGGTGCGGACGGTGCCGCGGGATACGCCGAACTCGCGGGTCAGTTCCGCCTCGGTCGGCACGCGGTAGCCGGAGCCCCATTCGCCCGCCTCAATCTTCCGGCGGATCATGCCGCAGATCCACTCCCGCCGCGATGCCGTCATAGTTTACTTCCGGGTTTGGTCAGACGCAGGGTGCGGACCGCCGCCGGAGGAAGTGCCAGCGAAAAGTCCGCGCCGTCGGTTGCCGCACCGTCGGGAGTTTCGTCCATCCGCGAAGGAACGATCCGGAAAGGGGAGGGGAAGCGGAACCGCGCCGTCCCCGGTTTGCGCTCGGGGTTGTAGACGCGCAGGATATATCCGTCGCCGTCCTCGGCCTTTTTGAACGCGGAGAAGACGCCGTCGCCGGAGAGTTCCAGCCCGCGGTATTCCAGCGGGAAATCCTGCTTTTCGACGGGCAGGTCGCGAAAAAAAAGCTCCCGCACCGCGCTGCATTGGTCGCAGGGGCGCCCTCCGGTCAGCTTGTGCGGGTCGACCGAGTCGAAGGCGCTGAACGCGGGGGCCAGGAACGCCTGAAGCTCCCGCGCCAGCTCCGCCCGGGAGGCTTCGCCGCAGCGCAGGGCGAAGCGGAAACCGTGTTCGCCGATCAACTGTCCGCCGGGCGTGGTCCACTCCGTCCCCGCCGGAATCCAGCGGCCGGACGCGTCGTACTGGTGCCGGGTGATGTGGCCGGTGGCCCGCAGCAGCGTGAGCGCGATGCCGCCGCCGGAGAGGTGTTCGTATTCGAACAGCCCCTCGTTCAGGCAGGCGAACTGCCGCTTTTCGTCGCGGATATAGACGATTCCGCTGTCGGGCTGGTCGCCGTTGTGCCGCCCCGCCTCGTCGGAGAGCGCCGCCCGGTCGCGTTCCTCGAAGCCGAACGGAGACGCGGCGCAGGCGGTCCCGGCGGCGATTCCGGGGCGGAACACCGCGCGCAGCCGGTGGTTGCACGAACGGTTGTCGATGATTGCCTTCACCGCGACATGGCGCGAAAGGTCGTTGAGCGTATACTCCACCGTGAGCGTGTTGGCGACGGTTTCCGCCAGCGGACTGCGGGCGGCGAAATCGTAGCCGCGCGGCAGTTCGAATTGATAGACCGCCCGGATTCCCCGGTCCAGCCCCCGATGGAACGGCGCGACCGTCACCCGCCCGGAAGCGCCGAGGTCGCGGATCGCGCCGCCCGGAGCCGGGTGGAAGTTGTAGGAGTACCCGGCGTCGCTCTCGTCGGTGAACCCGACAAGGTCTTCGAACCGTTCGCCGGACTTTTTGTCGAACAGGTCGACCCGGCCCGCGGCATCGACCTCGAATCGCACATGGCGATTTTCCAGCACCGCTTCGGACGGCGCGGCGGGGGCAGCCGGGAGCGGCCCGCCGTCAGGTTCGATCCGGTAGACGCGAACGCCGGAGGGTGGCAGCTCCTCCGCCGCAAGGTCGATTGCCAGGCACAGCGAGGGAATCTGCCCCGGCAGGTTGATCGGTGAATAGTTGTTGCGGTTCCGGCGCTCCGCGGAACGGACCGCGAAACGGACCGGGTTCCCCGCCGGGTCGGTGATGCGGATCGACTCCGGACCTTCCGCCAGCGGCAGGGATACTTCAAGTTGAACCACTTCCGAACGCGAAAACGGCAGCGGGTTGAACACCGCGGCGAGGTAATCGCGCGCATCCATTCCGCGCCGGTCGAGCCGTTTCCAGAATTGCACCGCGCCGCGCCGGCGCAGCGTCGCGGCCAAGTCGCCGATCCGGGCGAACCGGTCGGCGTTGTCTTCGTGCACCCGGTCGGTGCTGCATCCGCAGATGGAGTCGTGGGGGTGGTTCTTGAGCAGGCATTTCCACAGGTATTGGAAGTAATCGCGGTCGTAAAGCGCGTCGCCGGAACGCAGTTCAAGTTGCGTGTAAAACGGCTCCAGATTGAGCACGATCGCGGATTCCAGCCGGACGTTCTCCCGCTTGAGCGGCAGCCGGGCGGAGAGCGTCCCCTGCAGGACGTTGTCGGAACTGCCGTGGCGCAGCTCGCCCTCTTCGCGGTGAAGCGCGATTTTTCGCGCTTCGATGTCGGCGCGCACGGCGTCGAGGTAGGCGCAGAGCGTGGATTGGCGGATTTCGCCTTCGGGCGCGATTTCCAAATTCAGCTTCTCCAGAATCGGCAGCAGGTTCTCCTGGGCTTCGAGGTGGTCAACTCCGTTCATCAGCAGCCGTTGGGGAGTGACCGCTTCGCCCTCCTGCGCGGCCTCGATCTCGCGGAACACCCGGAGCGCCAGTGTGGGATCGGCCGGGAAGCGCTGGGCGTTGTTGTACCAGCGGCTCATGTAGGAGGCCAGCACGGTCGAGCCGTCCGGCGAACTCCATTCGAATTCATTGGGCAGTTTCGTCGCGTCGCGGCGGTATCCGCGCCCGAACACGCAGTTGTCGATGCCGAAGTTCCGGAAGATCTGCGGGAGCTGGCCGATCAGCCCGAACTGGTCCGGCACGTAACCGCACCGGGCGCAGCCGCCGAACCGCTCCGCCAGATTGCCGCCGATCAGGAGATTCCGCGCCGTCGCCTCGCCGCAGGTCAGGTAAAAGTCGTTCTGAACGTACCACGGACCGACCTTGAGGTTGCCGGAGCGGATGCGGCGTTCGAGCTCCTCCCGGCGTTCCGGGCGGATTTCGAGGTAATCCTCGAGGCAGACGGTCTGGGCGTCAAGCTCGAAAACGTACTCCGGGGATTCCCGGAAAATCTCCAGCAGATGGTCGACCAGGTCCACCAGCCGGTACCGGAATTCCTCGAACGACTGATACCACTCGCGATCCCAATGCGTATGTGAAACGACATGAAAAACTTTCATCGGTCTTCGGCTTCCCTTTTATGGTCTTTGTACAATATGCAACGTAATTATACCGTAACGCCGGGACGAATACAAGAATCGTTTCAAAAAAAGCAAAGCTTTTATAGAGAGAAACAGTACAATATTGTATATTTTGTAAAATGTTCCCTGTTGCCCTTCCGGCATCGCCACCCGGGACGCACAATTCTGTTTCGGAAGAAATTCCACAGCGGCGGAGCGATGGACTGCCTGAGGCGGAAAGAGTACAATATTGTCTTGTCGGTCTGATGAAATCTGTCCGATTCTGCTGTTTTTCTATTGACATCATTCCGGGATTCAGGTATAATTTTAACAGAAAACCCAATGATCGATCGCAGGGGAACGTTGCACGAATAAAGGAGTCTGCAAGATGAAAAGAATTTTTACCTTGATTGAATTGCTGGTGGTGATCGCGATTATTGCGATTCTCGCCTCGATGTTGCTCCCCGCGTTGAACAAGGCGCGCGGGTCTTCCCAGACGACCAAATGTCTCTCCAACCACAAACAGCTCGGTTCGGCGCTGGCGATGTACGTCGGCGACCACCAGGACTGGTTGCCCACCGCGACGGTGAACGGCGGCACGCCGGGTTACTGGAAACTCCAGCTGGCCGCCTACACCGGCAAGCAGACGCCGACCTGGAACGACCTGACGAAGGACGTTAAGGGATTCGGAAAAAGCAGCGCGTTCGGCTGCCCGAACTTCGCGGGACTGCCGGATTCCATCAAGGTCCAGGAGACTGCCTACCCCGGATTGTACTCCGGTCTCGGCTGGGGCCGCTGGTACTCCTACAATCCCCTGAAGACCGGCACCGAAGGGCCGCTCAAGATGGCGAAAGCGCAACGCCTCGCCTCCGAAACCGTTCTCTTGGGAGACGTACCCGACACTGAAACCTATGTCACCACCTCGAAGGAAAATTATCTGACCATCGCCTGGCAAAACCTGGTCCCGGAACGGATCGCCATCCGCCACAACAGCGGCGGCAACTATCTCTGGGCGGACGGGCATGCCGGATGGAAGCGCAACTCCGAAATGTACAACGGCAAAAACAGCGTGGCCAACTGGTATTTCAAACCGCACAACTGACCCCATCAACCCGACGAACCGACCAATTTCTCCTGAAAGGAAATATATGCAAAAGACATTGGCAATTATTTGCGCGGCAGCGATTTTTTCCGCCGCACAGGCGTCCGGCGAACTCCCGTCGCCGGAGAAGGCGCTCTCGATTTTTCCGGCGGAACCCGGATACAAGATTACCTATAACGGCGACCAGAAAGCCACGGCAGAGAACCGCGACGGAATCCTCGAACTCCGGCGGAAGGAGTTCACCAAAAGCCCCGGCCTCCGCTGGAGCATCAAGTTCTCGCCGGAACTCGACCTGGCGGAATACCCCTCCGCGGCCACGCTGAAACTCCGGGTCCGCGGCGGCGAAAAGAACGTCGAATACCAGCTCGCCGCCTACTGGTATTTCGGCGATCCGCGCGGAGCGGCGGGTCGGCGGGTCGTCTTCCGGGGCGGCCCGGAGTGGCAGGAGCTGGAATTGCCGGTCTCGCGTCGTTCCGCCAACGGCAACAAGGTGAAAATGCTCCTGCTGCAATTCGACCCGATCGCCGAATTCGATGTGGAGAAAATCCAGCTCGGCGACAAGCGCCCGGTTTCGGTCGAGCTCGTCAGCCGCCCCGAGGACGCCATTGACGCGATGACTCTCCGCGGCAGGACCGCCAAGCCAGACGCGGACGTCACCCTTAAACTGACCGACGCCTCCGGCCACAAAACCGCCCGGACCGTCAAGGCGAAGGACGGACAATATGAATGCGTCTGGAGCAATCCGCCGCTCTCCGTCCAGAAGTACAACACGCTGACCGCCTCGACCGGGGCCGCCGAAATGTCGCTCCCGCTGCCGGTCTTCGGCTACCGGAAGAATTACGACTTCGCCTGGCTCAAAACGAAGGGGCCGCTCATCGTCACTTCGAAAGAGGCCGAAGGCGGCGAGCAGACCTTCATCCCCATCGGCATCGGCTACGCCCGCGACGTGATCATGAGCAATCTCGACGACGGGGTGATGGAGTTCTCCAAAGCGCGCGGACTCAACACGATCCGGCTGCCCATGTACACCCGGTTCTTCAACAACAACCGGCAGGAGCCGATCGACCTCGACGCGCATATCCGCGACTTCATCGACCCGGTCGTGCAGGCGGCGAAACGCCATGACATGTACGTAATCCTCGACGACCACGGCTATTTCAGCGAAAAGATCGACGAAGCGAAGGCGCGGGACAAGCAGGCCGCCGCCCTGTGGAACGACGACGTTATCGCCGAATGGGCCGCCCGCTGGAAGAAAATCGCCGAATATTACAAGGATGAACCCCACGTCCTCGGCTACGAGCTGATGAACGAACCCCACGACATCCGGCCCGAGACGGCGCGCAACTGGTATCTGCGCGCGGTCAAAGAGATCCGCAAAGTCGATCAGAAGCACATCATCATCGTCGGGTCGGCCGACTGGTCGCACGCCCGGTCGATGGAGAAAACCTGGGGCGAAGTGGCGGCGACCGCCGACGCGCCGTACAACAATCTGGTGTTCGCCTTCCACGATTACCCGGAAGACAACCACCCGTGGATTGTGAAAGAGCATGTGCTCAAGTTCCGCAACGCCCACCAGGTTCCGGTTCTCTGTACCGAGTTCGGCGCGACGCACTGGAACAAGGGGGAAACGGCCTGCCGCGAATTTCAGGCGGGGATGCTCGCCTTCTGCTCCGAATCGGGAACCGGCTGGATGATCTGGGCGCTCAAGCAGCTCGCCGACAGCCCGCGCGCTCCCTTCAACGAAGCGGACAAAGTCGGGTTCGGCCCGCCGATCAAGATGGATTCCTGTGCCTACAGCGACCTGTGGGCGCCGGTAGCCAAAACGACCGCCCCGAAATTCCCGAAACCGGCAAAGGAATAGCCGGGTCCATCGCAAATCTGTGTTGCCCGGCGTGTTGCCGTCCCCGGAGTCCTTTTGAGCGCAGCGCCGCTGCGCCGGAAGCACTTCAAGACGACAAAACGCCGGGCGAAATCATGATTGGAATAGAGTTTTAAAGCAAAAGGGAAATCATACGATGAGCAATTATCAACTGACACGGGTATCGAACCAGCCGGTCATGATACCACTGCCGGAAAGCGCATGGGAATGTGAAAATGTGTTCAATCCCTCGGTCATTTACAAAGACCGTCTTTTCCACATGCACTATCGTGCCGAGGGAAAAGATTGGATCAGCCGCATCGGATACGCCGTCAGCAAAGATGGAATTCATTGGAATCGCCTGCGTGAGCCGGTTTTAGTTCCGTCCACCCGGTATGATGCAAAAGGAGTGGAAGATCCCCGGGTCACTTATCTGGACGGCGTTTATTATATGGCTTACTGCGGCAACTCCTATTATAACGGCAAAGGGGTTGAATATTGCGGCAGCATCTATCCCATGTTCGCCCGGAGCACGGATCTGATCAATTGGGAAGTCATCGGTCCGATGGTGGAAGGGGAGGACAATAAAGACCACATGTTGTTCCCGCGTAAATTCAACGGCAATTTTTGTTCTTTCCACCGCCGCCGTCCCGATATTTGGATCGCCTATTCCAAGGATTTGAAAGATTGGCCGGAAGCTGAAATGAAAAAGCTTTGCGGCGCCCGCCCCGATGTCGCCTGGGAAGGCAAATATATCGGGATGAACGGAGTTCCCATTGAAACCGAAGAAGGCTGGCTGGCCTTCTACCACGGAGCGGACGCAAAGCATGTCTACCGCATCGGCGTAATGCTGCTGGATAAGGATGATCCGTCAAAAATCATTGCCCAGCCGAAAACTCCGATTCTCGAACCTCGCGAACGCTGGGAATGCCGTGGAGATGTTCCCAACGTCGTCTTCAGCACAACTAACTTATTGATTGACGATACCGTCTATGTCTATTACGGCGGCGCCGATCATGTGATCGGCCTGGCCACAGGCAAGCTGGCTGACATTCTTGACTTCGTAAAGAGAGGTTAATCCAAATGGTGCGGCTATCCGGCGGGGGAATCAAACCGGCCGGTCTTTAAAAATGCCAGAATCCGGCGGCGGGTCTCCGCTTGGAACATCATGCGGACGTGGGAGGTCGGGAGGACGATGTGGCCGGTCATTCCGGCGAGGCGGGTCGATTCGATCGACACCTTGCCGTCGCGGTCGCCCGCGATCACCCCGATCTCGTACCCCTCCGGCACCGGGAGGGCGCGGCAGGCCGCGTCCGCACGGTTCGACAGCTCCGGCAGCGGACGCACCAGAAACTTCGAGGGCGGGAACTTTCGCACCACGTCTTCCGCAACTTGCGAACCGGCGTGCGGCGGCGCGAGCATGACCACCCGGCCGATCCGCGCCGCCACCGGCGTACCCGCCAGCTCCGCGAGCGCGGCGCGGGCCAGCAGCCCGCCCATGCTGTGGGTCACCATCGCAAGTTTTTCCTCTTCCGGCAAATTCCGCAGCCAGGCGGCGAACGTCCGTCCGTGCGCGGCGACGCCGTTCCGGGTGGTTTTGTAGTCGTAGATCCGCACCGGGTAGCCGTGCGCATTGAGAAACCGCGCCAGGCTCCGCATCATCAGGCCGCGATGAAGCAGCCCGTGCACCAGCACCACCGTCGGCAGCGCCGGATCTCCCGGCAGATACTCGAAATGCCGGGCGCCGACCGCGTATTTTGCCAGTGGAATCAGCATCTCAGTAGATCGATTCCGGGAAGTAGTACGCTTTGGCGTTCGCCTGATCGACCACCTCGGAGGGGATCACGATCTTCGCTTCTTTCGCCTTGCCGCCGTTCTTCAAGCCCTCCACCGCCGCCGTCATGCCGACGTCGATCATCTTCGGCGGGTAGGTGACCGTCATCTGCACGATCGGGTCGCGGTCGAGCACGCGCTTGACGATTGCCTTGGCTCCCCCGCCGCCGAGCATCAGCTTGACGTCGGCGCGTTTGGACTCCTCGAGCGCCTTCAAGGCCCCGATGAGCACGTCGTCGTCGCCGACCCAGACGGCGTCGAGTTTCGGATATTTCTGGAGGTAGTTCTCCATCAGTTTCAATCCCTTCTCGGTGTCCCAGTAGGCCGACTGAGAATCGAGCACCTTGATGCCGGGATACTTGGCGATTTCCGCCTTGAACGCGGCGACGCGGTCGGTGTTGACCACGCAGGGAATTCCCTCCATGATCGCGATGTCGCCCTTGCCGTCGAGCGCCTTGGCCAGCGCCTCCGCGGCGACGCGGCCGAACCCGGCGTTGTCGCCCGCGACGTAGACGTCCTGAACGGGACGGTCGAGGCCGCGGTCCACCGTGACCAGGAAGACGCCCTTGTTTTTCGCTTCGGCGCAGATGTTGGTGAGCGGGCCCGGCTCCTGCGGCAGCACCACCAACGCCTTGACGCCCTGCACCAGCAGGTTTTCGATCTTGTTGACCTGTTCGGAGGCGTCGCGCGCGGTGGAGATGATGACCTCGTAATCCGGGTTCTCCTGCTCAATCCGCTTCTTCGCCTGTTCGGCGCTGTAGATGATTCCGCCGGTCCAGCCGTGGTCGGCGGCGGGGATGGAGACCCCGATCTTCGTCTTTTTCGCCCCGGCGTCGCCGCAGGAGGCCAGGGTGAACGCCAGCAGCGCCGCACCGAAGAGAACAAACCATTTTTTCATCATTTACGCATCCTTCCGTTTGTATTGGATCAACACCGCGATAATAATCACCAACCCCTTGACCGTTCCCTGAAGATTGACCGAAACGCCCCACATGTCGAGCACGTTGGAGACGATTCCGAGCAGAAGCACTCCGGCCAGCGTCCCCGGCACCGTCGCCTTGCCGCCGGTCATGGCGGTTCCGCCGATGATGACCGCCGCGATGGCGTCGAGCTCGTAAAGCATCCCCGCGCCCGAGCTGCTGACCGAATTCAGCCGCCCGCCGAGCAGGAAGGCGCTCAACCCCGCCAGTCCGCCGACCAGCACGTAGGTCCAGAATTTGACCGCGCCGGTGCGGATTGCCGAGTAGCGCGCCACCCGTTCATTCGAGCCGACCGCGCAGACGTGCCGCCCGAACCGGGTCAGCTTCAGCATCACCGCCAGCACGGCGGTCAACCCGAGCAGGGTCAGCGTCGGCAGCGGAATCCCGGCCAGCTCCGCCGAGACCGCCCGGCCATAAAGCCCATTGTCCGTGGAAACCAGCCCGGCGTCGGCGAAGTAGAGCGCCAGCGAGCGGAAAATCGACATGGTGCCGAGGGTCACGATGAACGGCTGAATCCGCGCCGCGCCGACCATCACGCCGTTGAGCGCGCCGCCGGCGACGCCGACGCCGAGCGCCGCGCCGAATCCGGCCAGAAGCTGCATCGCTTCGGAGGCCCCCGCCGCATGCATCGCAAACAGCGAAACCACTCCGGCCAGCGCGAAGAGCGAGCCGACCGCGAGGTCGATGCCGCCCGCCGCGATGACGAAGGTCATCCCCAAGGCGATGATTCCGCTGTACGATACCTGCCGGGTGATGTTGACCAGATTCTGCGGCGAGCGGAAGCTCGCGTTGGAAATCATCGCCACCGCGAGAAACACGGCTAGCGCGATCCAGACTCCGCCCGAATCGCGCACGCTTTTCCAGTTGACTGCGGTTTTATTCACGCTTCTTTGACTCCGATTGCCAGATACATCAGTTCCTCCTGCGTCAGTTGCGCGCCGGTCCGGAACCCGGCCACTTTCCCGCCGCGCATGACCATGACGGTCTTGCACATGCCGAGTATTTCCTCCATATCCGAGGAGATCAGCAGACAGGCGACGCCGCGCCCCGCCAGTTCCCGGATGAATTCGTAAATTTCGCGCCGCGCCCCGACATCCACGCCGCGGGTCGGCTCGTCGAAAATGAAAATGTGCGGCCGGGTGTCCAGCCCCTTCGCCATCGCCACTTTTTGCTGGTTGCCGCCGGAAAGCTCCGAAAGCAGCGCCTCCGGGCGCGCCGGTTTGATCCGGAATTCGCGCACGTAATCCTCCGCCGCCCGGCGGATTTCGCCGCGTTTCAAAAAGCCGCCGCAGCAGTAGCGCGCCAGCGATACCAGAGTGATGTTTTCCCCGATCGAGAATCCGGGCAGGATGCCGGAACCCTGCCGGTCTTCCGGCAGGTACGAAAGCCCCGCCGCCACCGCCTCGGAAGGACGGCGGAAGCGGACCATTTCCCCGTTCACCCTGACCGTGCCGCCGTCGATGCGGCGAAGGCCCATCAGCGCTTCGGCCGTCTCGGTGCGCCCGGCCCCGGCCAGCCCGGCAAGCCCGAGGATTTCGCCGCTCCGGAGCGAAAAAGAGACGTCGCGGACGGCCTCCCCGCTCGCCAGGTGTTCGACTTCGAGCATCGCCTCTCCGGGCGGATTTTCCAGTGGGGCCGGGAACATCCGGGAGAGTTCGCGCCCGACCATGCGCCGGGCCATCTCCGCCGGGTCGAGTTCGGAGGCGGGAGCGATTCCGACCAGTTTCCCGTCGCGCAGGACGGCGACTTCGTCGCAGATTTCGCGGACTTCGGCCAGCTTGTGCGAGATGTAGAGGATCGACCCGCCCGCCGCCTTGAATTCGCGCATGATGCCGAACAGCCGGGCGGTTTCGTCGGAGTTGAGAATCGTGGTCGGCTCGTCCATCAGGAGCAGCCGGTAGCTCTCGTCGAGCGCCTTGGCGAATTCGACCATCTGCTTCTCCGCCGGGGAGAGCTCCGCAACCGGGCGGTCGGGGTCGATGTCGGCGCGCAGCCGGGCGAACCTTCTTTTCGCCTCTTTGCGCATGGCGTGGCGGTCGAGGAAGCCGAAGCGGCTCTTTTCGCGCCCGAGAAAAATGTTTTCGGCGGCGGTCAGGTGCTCGACCAGGTTGAACTCCTGCGGAATCCAGCCGATGGAGACGCCGGGTTCGAGGATGATCCGCCCGGAAGTGGGTTTGACCGCGCCGGTCAGGCATTTGGTGAAGGTGGATTTCCCGGCGCCGTTCTCGCCGATCAGACCGAGAATGCGGCCCGCGCCGAGCGTGAGCGACACGTCGTCGAGGGCCTTTTCCGCATCATAGCATTTGGTCAGATTCTCTACGCAAAGCACCGGCTTTCTCCCTGATTTCCATCGGGATAATATACCACCGCCCCCGGCTTTTTCAAATTCCGGGGATTTGATTTTTCCAATTGCGACACTATTGTATGAAAAAGCGAAGGAGTACGGTTTATGCGCGGATTTTTCAGTCGGTCATTTGTGGTTTCCCTGTTTTTGCTCACGGTCTGCGGAGTGCTCTCCGGCTGCCGCTCGGTTCCGATCACCGACCGGACGCAGTTGCTGTTGACCACTTCTTCCTACGAAAACGAACTTGGCGCCGAGGCGTATACGGAGTACAAACAGAAGTTTCCGCGCTCGAAAAACGCCCGGTACAACGAGGCGCTCAGCCGGGTCGGCAACTCGGTGCGGAAAGTTGCGCCGCCCAATGATTTCCAGTGGGAGTTCATCGTGCTGGAGTCGCCGACGGAAAACGCCTTCTGCCTCCCCGGCGGGAAAGTCGCCGTCTACAGCGGGTTGATGAAAGTGATGAAAGACGAGGCCGAACTCGCCGCCGTCGTCGCCCACGAAATCGGCCACGCCATCGCCCGCCACGGCGGGGAGCGCATGTCCTGGGCGCAGCTTCAGGCGCTTGGCGCGCTCGGGCTGGCGGTCGGACTCGAGAACGACACCGTCAACGGCATCTACGGCACCGGCACCGAGCTGGGCGTCATGCTGCCGTTCAGCCGGAGCAACGAATACGAGGCCGACCGCATCGGACTCCTGCTGATGGCGCGGGCCGGGTACAATCCGCAGGCCGCCGTCCAGTTCTGGACCCGGTTCAGCAAAGGCAAGCAGGCCTCGTTCCTCGATTCCCTGACTTCGACCCATCCCTGCGACGCCGACCGCATCAAGGAGCTCCAGAGCTATATGGCCCAGGCCGAGGCGGACTACCGGAAAGCGGCCGACAAAAAGAACTACGGCATCACCTTGAACTGATTCTATCAAAGAAGCGCTCTGCGACGTTCGATCGACCATATACCAACGTCGCTCGGAAACGCCCGTTTAGAACCGCTTTTTTTGAAAAGGATGGGGTGGGGGTTCGGGGGGCGGGGAAGGGAAGCTTTTTTTCACGCGAAAAAAAGCTTCCCTTCCCCGCCCCCCGAGTCTCCTCTCCGAATTTCCTCAGCGCAGTTTGAGTGTGGCCAGGGCCAGCAGCGAGAAGATGCCGGAGAGAATCCAGAAGCGGACCACGATCTGCGTTTCCGTCCAGCCGCGCCGTTCGAAGGTGTGGTGGATCGGCGTACAGGGGAAGATCCGTTTGCCGGTCAGTTTGAAGTAGGGAACCTGGAGCATCACCGAGCCCGCCTCCATCACGAAGACGCCGCCGACCAGCAGCAGCAGGACCTCCTGCCGCACCAGCACGGCGAGGAATCCGATTGCGCCGCCGAGGGCGAGGCTGCCGGTGTCCCCCATGAACATCGAGGCGGGGTGGCAGTTGTGCCAGAGGAACCCGATGCAGCCGCCGCACACCGCCGCGGCGAACACCACGCCTTCGCCCGCGCCCGGAATGAAGGGAACCCGCAGGTAGTTCGAAAACACCGCGTTCCCCATCAGGTAGGCGAAGGCCGCGTAGGTGAGCGTGCAGAAGATCGTGCAGCCGGTGGCGAGCCCGTCTTTGCCGTCGGTGAGGTTCACCGCGTTTGAGGTGGCGACGATGGTGAGGATGGCGACGAGCGCGGCCCACGGCGCATTGTTCGCCACCGGGTCCTTGATGAACGGCAGCATGAAGTCGTACATGTGCGGCCCGACATCCGGCATTTTGAAGAGCGCCCATACTCCGGCCCCGGCGATTACGGCCTGCCCGAGCAGTTTGTATTTGGCGGGGAGCCCGTCGCGGTCCTTGTATACCACCTTGCGGTAGTCGTCGTAAAAACCGATCAGCGCGAAGCCGAAGGTGGAGGCGATCAGCAGGATCGAGATCGGATTGCTCATCACGTTCCAGAGGCAGGCGGAAACCAGGATTCCGCCGATCAGCAGGATTCCGCCCATGCACGGCGTCCGGCTCTTTTCCTTGTCGATGAATTCGGCGGGAACCAGCCCTTCCAGCCGCTCCGTCGTCCGCATGTTGAGCCGCCGCAGCTGTCGCGCGGTAAAGCCGCCCAGCAGCACCACGAGCAGGAACGCGGTCAGCGCCGCGCCGCCGGCGCGAAAGGTGAGATACTCGAACAGACGGAACGGAAAAAATTTGTTCCCCAGCAGCGAAAGCAAGTAGAGCATGAGCGCGATTTTCCCCGAAAATCATGGTTATGGACAGAAACGCAGTATACTATAGATTCCCTCGTATTTTTTTCCAGCCGCGAACCGGGAAAATTAGAAAAAAATCGCATCGAAATTCCCCGCGAACCGGGTCCGCCGAAGACCCGGCGGACGCGGCGGACCGGACAGGGACGGAACCTGTCCGGAAGTGAGGCCGTTCCGGCGTTTTCTCTACAACACGCGGAAGTTGGCGATGCCTTCGGCGACATCGGAACGGGCGAGCTGGATGGGGACGCGTTCGCCGAGGGCAATCTTTCCGCCGAACCGGTTTTTGAACTCGTAGGCGAGTTCGGGGATGAGATAGGTCAGCCGGTCGTCCTGACGGAGAACCAGAATCGCCTCGGTGCGGTAGTCGGGGTGAAGCGCGAGGAACACCTGCGTCCAGAATTCGTTGGACTGCCGTTCGAGACGGCGGCGGGCGAGCGCTTCGCGTTCGGAGACGGCGAGACGCGCATCAAGATATTCCATGGAGAGCGGCTCCTCGCCTTTGATGACGCGCCGGAGCTGCTGATGGGCGAGAAGATCGCCGTAACGCCGCAGCGGGCTGGTGACGCGGGCGTAACAGGGCAGCCCGAGCCCGGAGTGGGGCCCCGAGACGGTGGCGACCACGCTTGGCGAACAGGCGCGGCGGAGCGCGAACATGGTCGCCGGCCCGGCTTCGATCCCGGCCGGGAGTTCGGCGGCGTCGGACGGAACCTGGGTGGCGAAGGGCAGCGGAATTCCCTGCCCGTCGGCGTAACGGGCGACGGCGGAACCGGCGGCCAGCATCGCGTTGGCGACCAGTTCGCGTTCCGGCGTGATGCCGATGGGGGTGATGGCGACTTCATTGTTCTCCACCCGGATTTTGACTTCGGGCAGGTCGATGAAGAGTGCGCCGTCGGCCCGGCGCTTCTCCTTGAAGCGTTCGAGCATTGGCCGGAGTTCGCAAAGCGGAGTCTTGTCCCAATGGGCTGCCGCGCCTTCGTAGGTGAGGCGTTCCACCCGGATGCGGCTCAATACCATTTTCTCCAGCGTCGCCTCGCCGGAGTCGGAGATGCGGATGGCGAACGAAAGCGCCGGACTCACCGGCTGAAGCCCGAGCCCGAACGCGGCGGTCGCCTCGGGCGGGAGCATGTGGCTGATCCCTTCCGGGAGATAGAGGTTTTCGCCGCGGTTCATCGCCTCGTCGTCAGTGGCAGAACCGGGGGTGACCAGCGCTGCGGGGTCGGCGACATGGACCCAGAGCAGGCCGTCTTCGTAACCGATCGCGTCGTCGGGGTCGTTGCTGCCTTCGTCGTCGATGGCGAGGGCGGCGAGATGTGTCAGGTCGACGCGCTCCTCGTCGGGCAGGGGGCCGAGCGGGATATCGGGGTTGCCGAGATCGATTCCGGCGCGGCGCGGATGCGGATTGACGAAGTGGTCCCAGACGCCGAGGCGGAGCAACAGCCCGTGGGCTTTCTGCGGCGCGGCTTCGATCTCGAGCTCTTTCAAAAGACGGCTGGAGGCGGTTTCGCCGAACGCGACCTGCTCGATTTCGCGCATGGCGGGGAGATCGTCAGGGAGAAGCGAGCCGGAGCGGATGCGTTCGACCAGTTCGGCGCGGCGCAGCTGTTTCTCCTCTTTCTCGCGGGCGGCGGCGAGGGCGGCGTCGATTTCGGCGCGCGGCCGCGGCGTCACGCCGGATTCGACGGAACCGGTGAAATAAGTGCCGTCCTCAAGCAGCAGCCAGGCGGAATAGAAGGCGTCGGCGGAACGGTTCCCGTAGGCGAGCTCGGCGAACTCGGGGAAGGGAAGGGTTTCGCCTTCGATGAGTTCGAGGAGCTCCTCGAAATTCGGTTCGGGCAGCGTTCTGGGTGGCAGTGCGGAGACCGGCCCCGGATGCAGATAGTCAAGGTCTTTGGGGCGGACGGACTTCGTGCTTCCGCCTTCGATGCGGATTTCGATCTTGTCTTTGGTGACGGCGCTGACGGTCGCGGTTTTTCCATGATAGAGCGCCAGCACGCCGGAATGAAAGGATGCCATTGAATTCTCCCCGGTAAATGAGAGTGTAGTATACACCCCGCCGGGGAGTTTTTCAAGCCGCATCGGGTCAGAATTGCCAGACGATCCGTTGTTTCCCGGCCGGGAACGAGAGGTTCTCCCGGGGGCCCGAGGACGGCGTTCCGTTCAGGCGGAAGTCGAGCGCGAAGCCGGCCGGGGAATCGAATTCCGCCTCAACCCGCTTCTCCGCCTTGTTCCAGTCGAAGCGGAGAAGTTTCGCCTTCCCCCAGTCCTGGAGCCGGACGGGAGTTCCGTCGGCCAGGTAGAGCGCATAGAATCCGGCGTTCTCCGCCGCCATGCGCGGGTCGGGCGACAGCATCTTCTGTGCCTCCAGCTCCCTGGTGACATCGGCCGCGGGTTCGCCCAGCAGCAGCCGCAGATAGAGATGGGGCGCGATATTGGCGTCGTGCCAGTTGCGGTGGCCGGGGTGGCGGGTTCTCCAGGCGTCGAGCTGTTTTTCGACGTAATCATATTCGAAGAATTTCCAGAACTCCCTGTCGTTGCCGCCCAGCAGCATGGCGAAGAAGCAGGGGTAGTCGCCTATCCAGGCGAGGCTGAGGGCGATTTCACTGTTGATGTAGTTCTGGTTTTTGCCGCGCGCACTCATCACTTCGAAGCCGTAGAATTCGTTGAATCCGATTCCGATCGCATTCCACTTCTCCTTCGGCAGGTCGGGTCGGCGGTAGGCGAGGGCTTTCCACTTCATGGAGTCGGAGAGCGCGTAGCGGGCCAGCAGCATCCGGGCGGCGGCGAGGTCGTCTTCCTTGCCGAGGGCTTTCGCCATGCGGGCGAGTCCGGCGGCGCCTTCGAAGGTGATGACATCCATGTCGATGGCGGAGGCGGCGGTGTGCTCGCGGCAGCCGGCCTGCATCATCGTCCAGTCGTGAGAGTAGTAGAAATAGAGCGGAATCCGCCGGATCATTTCCCAGTTCGCGGCCAGCGTCTCCCAGTCTCCGGTGAAACGGGCGTAGTTGGACAGCCCGGAGAGGGTGGCGCCGATTCCGGAATTCGGGTCTCCCTGAATCTCCTGCGCCCGGTCGGTCCAGGCGAAGGAGAGCGGGTAGGAGATGCCGCTGTACGGTTCGGTCCGGCGGAACCAGGGGCGCGGGGAGAGCACGAATTCGACCCGTTTCCTCCAGTTGGCTGCGATTTTCGACTGCTGTTCGGAGTTGAACAGCGGTTGCGCCATCGCCCCCGAGGCGAACATCCACCAGCAGCCCAGCCCGTCTCCGCTCAGGAGTTGCCGCGGTTCGCCGCCGATTTCCTTACTGATTGCTGCTGCGATTTTTACGGAGAACGGGTCGGACGGCACGTTGGGATAGATCGTATTGTCTGCGGACGGCAGCGGCAGCGAATAGCGCCCGGCATCCGTTTTTGACAGCGGCCAGACGCGGAAAGGGCCGTATTTGGTGTCAAGTCCGAACGGTTCCGGCGCTCCTTCCGGGAACGTTACCGGATAGTTCTGGTCGGCGCCGAAACTGACCAGCGGCGGGCAGGGCAGATAGGTTTCGCCGCTTTCGCCCCACTCGTTGCGCCAGGAAAGAAAGCGGAATTTCTCCGCGAAATCAACCCGGTCTCCGGTGCATTTGAATTTCATTTGGCTCTGCAGCGGGTAATTGCGCAGAAGCGCCGCCAGTTTGCGGGAAGTCTCCGCCAGTCTGGCGGTTGCGGCGTCGGTCGTGCCGATCGTTCCAGAATAGTTCCGGTTGCCGGCGGGAGTTCCGATTCCGAGAAATCCGCGCGGCTGTCCGAACAGGATGCCGATGCCGCTGCCTTCTCGCACCGCCTTCTGCGGCTTCCGGTCAAAGGCGAGCAGAACGGGCTGCCCCGGCCGCTTTTCAAAGAAGAGCAGCGCCCAGCCTTCGGAGAGGGAGGAAAGGTCGATTTCTCCCTCCGCCCAGCGGAGTTTACCGTCCTTTTCCGGGAAGAGCAGATGGGGCGTTCCGAGGTCCATGGTGGGCGAGACCGTGAAGACCGAGTCGCGCGAATCAATGAGAAATCCGGGAGCGAGAATGCTTGCGATATAGCGCTCCGGCAGCCGACTGGCGTCGAATTCGCCGAACGCGCGGCTGGTCACCTTGTTCTCTTTTGCGTCGCGGAAGCGTTTCAACTGCGAAATCACCATGTGATCGCTTCCGGCTTTCATCTTTTGCCAGCTCGTCTCCTGGGGTGCGCCGTTGCCGAAGCGAAGACTCAGGAAGGATTGGTCGGTCTGGTAAAAAATTCCGTCCTCTTCCAGATTGACGGAGAGGAGGCCGTTGCTCGTCTGGTAGCCGAACCGGCCGAACCCTTCGGCGGGAATTCCATTTCGCCAGCCATCGCTGCCGGCGGAGAAATCGGGCATGGAATATTGCTCCGGGAAGGAGGCGGCGTGTTTCGCTTTCACCGGGAAAACGCGGAATCCGGCCTGTTTTGCTCCGCCGGGGAGCACGAGGTTGAGCTGGTGGATATTTTCGGGCGTCAGTGCGGTTTCCGGCTCTTCCGGACAGGCGAATTCGTTCCAGTCGAGGGTGATTCGATTGACGCCGGCTTTCAGCGGCGGAAGCGGCCTTACCCAGTTGATGGGACGGCGGAAGCGGCGAGCGGTCGCGGTAAGGTACGCTCCGGCCGTCGCTTCGGGCAATTCGATTTCCGCCGTGAATCCGGAGGTCGCCTGGAGGTCTTCCGGCATTTCCCGCGGGATTGTGGCCGAAGCCGGGACGAACAGCTTGAAACTCCCGTGTTTATTTCCACCGGTTTCCACCGATGCAACCCGGAATTCGAGGCTGCTGACCGGCCGGTCGCCGAGTTCGATCATATCCCCCGGCAGTTCCGTCGCTTTGGAGTTCGGATTGATCCGCCCGGAGGAGAGTGTGAATGTCTTCGGCATTTCCCCGTTCACCTTCACTTCGATCGTTTTCGGCGCCGCCCAGTCGTTCCAGCCGACGCGGACCAGAGCGAGGCGGGGCAGCTTCACCGGTTCCGGGAAGGTGACCCGAAAGGTGAAGTCGGCCACATCCCCGACCGTCAGTTCGTCGAGGCGGGAGGAAATCAGTCGTTCCGGCTCTTTGACCGCCGCCGAAAGGGCCTCCGCTTTCGCCTTGGGGAACGGACCCGGCAGGTAATTCAGTCCGCCTTCGGGTTTTGGTTCGGCGGCGGCGGCTTCCTGCTTTTGGGCGGGGATCGCCAGCTTGAGGACACCGTGGGCGCAGTAGCGCTTATCCCTGGTTTCCACGTCAGCAACCCGCAGATCGATGCGGGAGACCGGAAGGTCTCCAAGCGGAATCAGCTCTGCTCCGGGACTTTTCGAGCGATCATGATTCGGTACGCGCGGTGAGGTGAGTTTCACTGTCCGCGCCTCTCCACCGTTTACCCGGTACTCAATCACGGCGGGGACCGCCCAATCGTCGTATCCGTAACGGATGACCGCCAGCGAAGAGAGCTTGACCGATGAATCGAATTCGATGGCCGCCTGTGCGCCTTCCAGTTTGGAGAAGGACAGCATATCGGCGGCCGGACCCGAGATCAGACTTTCCGGCTTTCCTTTAAATTGGGTTTGTTCCGGGAACGTGATCTTTGCCTTGGGCAATGCGGTCAGCTCTCCTGCGACAACTCCCGCAGAGGCAAGGGTAAGAAAAATACAAAGAACGCGAAACAGTGAACTCATGATATATCCCTGCTTAATTCCACGGATAGACCCGCGGTCCTTTATAGTTCCACATGCCGTTTATGCTCCAGGCATTGGCATCGGTGGCATAGGCTCCGTAACGAGCGCCGAGAACCGATGCGATGTGTCCATCCAGAAATGTGGTGTTTACCCGGCCGTTGTGACGGGGCGCGGCCGCATTTTTGCTGGTCGACGTAATCCCGTGGCTGAAGTAGAATTCAAGAGCAAACCAGTCTCCGGTGTTACTGTCCAGAAATTGAACGCGATTGGCTGGAGCCGGTACTGCGGAGAGTTTGGTCGGCGTGTTCTTATTTGAATCGATATGGTAGGAGGCCGCATAGTAGGTCCCCGCTTTCTGCCCGCTCGTCAGCGGGGTGCCCGGGCAGGTGAACAGCTTGTTCTTGAACCAGTCTTCGGCGGTCTGGATTCCGCCGATTCCCATGTACCCCTTGATGAAGTTCGGCCAGAATCGGGCGCAGTCCTGGTAGTTGGGGCGTGATTGGCTCCAACTGAGAAAACGGACCGGCAGGACGAAACCGTCATTGTCGTTGGTATAAAGTGAGGCGGCCATTCCGAACTGTTTGAGATTGCTTTGGCAGCTCGACGAATGAGCCCGACTGCGCGCCTGCTGAAGGGCGGGCAGCAGCATGGCGGCGAGGATGGCGATGATCGCGATGACCACCAGGAGTTCGATTAAAGTAAACCGATTGCGCTGTCTCATTCTTCTTGTCTCCTTCGTTTGGGATGATGTAGGAAATCTCATTCGACTGGAATGTTGCGGACGCTTTTGCGGATGATCAACGAACAATTCATCACCTCTTTGTCTTTGACTTCGATATTGCGCAGATGTTTGACCAGCATATCCACCGCCATCACTCCCATGGCGCGGGTTGGTTGCGCCAGAACGCTGATCGGCACGGGCAGGTGTTCCAGCTCGCCGTTCTCTTCGAAGGAGAGCAGCGAAACGTCTTCCGGCACCGACATTCCGACCTGGGCCAGCTCCGCGTAGATCTTCTGGCTGATAAAGCTGTTGGTGACGAATACCGCGGTCGGCGCTTCCTTCCGGTTGGCCAGCTCGGCGACCCAGCCGGAAACCGTGTCGTCCATCGAACGCAACTCCTGCCGCCAGATCCGGGCGTTGCCGCTGGCCAGCTTATGGATCGTATCCATAAAGCCGGTGACTCGCTGCTCGTGACCGAGATCGGTGCGGGACATCGAAACGATTCCGAATCGGCGGTGTCCGTTGCACCACAGGTAGTTGGCCGCTTCACTACCGGCGCGGTAAGCATCCGAACAGACATGGTGACACAATGCAAGCTGCCCGATTCCCACCACTGGGATCGACAGTTTCTCCAACTGCCGGGAGATGGCGTAAAGCACATCGAATTCCGGAATGATAAGACCGCGCAGATGATAGACGCGGATCAGGTTTTTGATGTATTCGATGTTGAGCCGCGTCGGCGTCAGGGCGATCAGCTGCGCCGTCAGGTTTTCGGTGGTCAGCGCCTCCATGATCGACGTCACCAGCGTGGAATTGTAACTGTCGTTCAGGAAATCCCGGTAGGCGAACATGGCGATCCCGACACTCTCCGGCACCGTGATCTCCGGAGCCGGCAGCGATCGGGCGACGCGCAACTCTTCGATAATCCGCTTTACATTTTCCACCGTATCCGATTTATGCCGGTATTTGCCGCTCAGTACCCGGGATACGGTTGCGGTACTGACTTGCGCCTTGTTGGCAACCTCTTTGATCGTAGTGTGTTCCATTAACATATCCGCAATCTCCTCTGCAAGGCCGACGTTTTATTCTTCTACCTATATTATAGTAAAAAAAAGAGCCGCCGTCAATCTGATATGAAAAGAATCCGATTATGTTTTTTACATGAATTTTACATTTTTCACAAGGACCGGACGATTCCGGCGGGATTGAACGGATTCTCCTTGCATTGTCGGGCGAACCGGGCTATTTTATTTTTGGAAGAAATGATGACTTTCCGCCTGTCCGGCGATGAAAATGGATGGTACGATTATGAAAACGATATTGACCACACAGAGACTCTCGCTTCGGGAGCTTGCGGAGGAGGACCGCGCCGATTTTGACGCGATCTTCCGTGACCCGGAAACCATTTACGCCTACGGCTACCTCTTCAGCCCCGAAGAGCTCGACGCCTGGTTCGAGCGGCAGATGACCCACCAGGCCCGTCACGGCTACGGGCTGTGGACCGCGGTCGAACGGCTGTCCGGCGCACCGGTCGGCTTCTGCGGAATCGTCCGCCGCAACATCGAAAACACCGAAGAGCTCGAAATCAGTTACTTCGTCAAGAAGCGCTTCCGTCATCGCGGCTACGCCCGCGAAGCGGCCGCCGCCTGCCGCGATTACGCCTTCAACGTTCTCGGCGCAAAGCGGGTGGTCGCCTGCGTCCGGGTGGACAACGCCCCCTCGCGTCGCGTGGCGGAATCCCTCGGCATGACCGTCGAACGGATCTTCACCCGGCACTGTTCCGGCGAAGACATCCCCTATGCGCTTTACATTCTGGAACTTCCGGGCATTCGAAAATAAAAACTCCATTGTCGTCTTGGGCGCAAGGGAGGCGCTTCGCCCTCCCTTAACCCTCCCGACCGGCAGGGTGCCGGTGCCGCGACCAGATCCACATCAAATGCTGCGCATTTGGTGCTCCGACTAAGAAATTCGGGCGGCAGTTCGGGGTTCCGGAGGACGCAAAATACCGCTCCCTCCGGCGCGTCTTGCCCTTTTTTTAGGGCAAGACGGCACTCCTTCCGCCTGTTTTTGCAGGAGGTTGGTATGCGGGGCGCAAGACCGTTGCCGGGGTGGCTGGTTGGTCTGCTCATGTGGAGATCTTTAACCGGGCTTGGCAGGCATGCGAATCGTTTCTGGCCGTCTGGCGCGGGTTCGTTTTCGTGGATCATGCCTGGTCGAGGAGCCCGCTGCAACACGCAGGGAGCCAGCGAGCGACCAGCCATCGCAGCTGCTCGGAGGTGCCCGCCAACAACCGCTTTTTTTGAAAAGAGGAAAAGGGGTTCGGGGAAAAGGGGAAAAACTTTTCCCCGAGTCTTCTTCCCAGTTTTAAGAATGCCGTAGAGGGGGCAGGCCGAGGCGGGTGCGTTCGGCGTTGGCGAGTTGCCAGAGGGCCGGGTCGCGGGCGAGTTTTTTCACCAGTGCGCTCGGGGAGCAGCCGAGTTTTTCCGCGACGGGTTTGAGTTCCCAGTGTTCATCGGCGGCGACGTCGAGAAGGTGGGCGAGCCAGAGCGGATAGTCGGCGTGTTCGAGCGAGCACTCGGGGCGTTCCGGCGGCAGTGCCGGGGAGAGGCGTTCTCCGCAGGCGACGGCCAGCCGGAGCTTGGCCAGGGCGGAGGCGCGGTTGCGGTGCTGGCTGCGCTCGGTGCAGTCGGAGGCGGAGTAGGAGGTGCCGGTCAGGATGACGCGCGCGGCGCTCGAAGTCTTGTTGCGTTTCTGCCCGCCGTTCCCGGTTCCCTTGAAGAATTCCAGTTCGCAGAGGCGGGACAGGGAGGCGTCGTCCATTTTCAAGATTTCATCACGATTTTCCAGCATACATACTTTAACTTTCCGAATTTTGCGCTATTGTTATAGTAGTATCGTAAGATGTGAATTGCAAGCGCATTTCCGGAATGATTCGGCATGTGCTCATAAGTATGGAGATGAAATGAAAGTTCTGGTGATCGGTTCCGGCGGCCGCGAACATGCCCTGATCTGGAAGTTGAAGCAAAGTCCCCGCGTGGAAACGATTGATTGCGCGCCCGGCAACGCCGGAATTGCGGCGGACGCCAAATGCGTGCCGATTCAGGTCGGCGAGCTCGACAAGCTGGCCGATTTCGCCGAACAGAACCGTATCGATCTTACCGTGGTCGGTCCCGAAGCGCCGCTTTGCGACGGCGTCGTCGATGTGCTGCGCGCCCGCGGGCTCGCCGTGTTCGGTCCGTCGAAAGCGGCGGCGCAGCTCGAAGGCAGCAAGGACTTCGCCAAGGAGTTCATGCTCAAATACGGCATCCCGACCGCGAAATCCGCCACATTTGAAAGCGAAGCCCCCGCCGCGGACTATGTGAAAAAAGAGTTTGCCTCCGGCGTGAAGGGCATCGTCATCAAGGCAGACGGCCTCGCCGCCGGCAAGGGCGTGCTGGTCGCCGACAGCGAAGCCGACGCGCTCGAATTCCTCCACGGCTGTTTCGACGGCGTGTTCGGCAAAGCCGGGGCCAAGGTTCTGGTTGAGGAGTGCCTGTTCGGGGAAGAGGCGTCGATTCTGGCGCTCTGCGACGGCAAGACGATTGTTCCTCTGGTTTCCTCGCAGGACCACAAGCGGGTCGGCGACAACGATACCGGGCTCAACACCGGCGGCATGGGGGCCTACTCGCCCGCGCCGGTGGTGGACGACGCGGTCTGGAAGCAGGTGAACGAAGGGATTCTCGCGCCGTTCCTCAAGGGAATCCAGGCCGAGGGGCTCGACTTCCGCGGGGTGATTTTCGTCGGCATCATGGTCTGCGACGGTGTGCCGAAGGTGCTGGAATTCAACGTCCGGTTCGGCGACCCGGAAATTCAGCCGGTGTTGCGCCGCTTCGACGGCGATTTGTTCGACGTGCTCGACAAAGTGGCGCACGGCTGCCTTGCCGATGCGGAGCTGGTCTGGTCGGAAGACCCCGCCGTTTCGGTCGTCATCGCTTCCGGCGGCTACCCCGGTGATTACCGCAAGGGGTTTGAAATCAAGGGGCTCGATGCCGCCGCCGCCACCGGCGCGGTGGTCTTCCATGCCGGAACCGCGTTCAAGGACGGCAAAATCGTCAATGCGGGCGGCCGGGTGCTCGGCGTTTCGGCGCGGGGGAAAACCATTGCCGAAGCGATCGAAAAGGCTTACCGCGGAGTAGATTGCATTACGTTCGAAGGCGGCTTCTGCCGCCGCGATATCGGGGCAAAAGCACTGAAACAACGATAAAGGAGAGAATCGGAAAATGAACAGGTTTTTCGCATGGGCGTGCGGCTCTGCCGCCGCAATAAGTTTGCTTGCCGGATGTACTTCGGTTGATTCCACGCAGAAATTCAACAACCTCGGTCTTTCCGACCGGTCGGACAAGGCGGTCTGCCACACGTTTGTGGAGATCCCGTGCTATACGCTCTGGGGAATTCCGCTCATCGGCGGCAGCGCGGCCGGGTCCGGCAAAGCGGCGATGTTCCAGAACAACGCCGATGTCACCAGCGTCATGCATCTGCTGACCAGCGAGATCAAATCCAAGAACGGGGCGCGGGTGATCAACGCCCAGACCTTCATGAGCGAGACGACGGTTTTCCCGGGATTTATCTCCAAGCGCGTGATGCAGGCTTCCGGTACGGGCGTTCGAACCCGCAACGAGGCGATGAGTCGTGCCGGACAGAATTTCGACCAGGAGCCGGTGCCGAGTTACTGAGATTGCCGCAGGGGTGAGCGGGGAGAGGAAAAACGATACTATGACAATCAAAGCTTTCGTGTTGGACACGAACGTTCTGCTGCACAGCGCGCAGAGCATCGAATCGTTTCAGGACAACGATGTTGTCATTCCGATGGCCGTGATCGAAGAGCTTGACAAGTTCAAGAAGAATTCCGATGAACTCGGGCGCAACGCCCGGCAGGTGATCCGCTATCTGGACAAGCTGCGCCAGTCGGCGGAAAAACCGGGGCAACTCCGTTACGGCATTCCGCTGTCGGAAATTTCCGCCAGCGCGACCGGCAAGCTGTTCGTCCTGACCGCCGCGGAGCTCGGCAACGGGGAGATGGATTCGAAGATCCGCGAAGTCTTCCGCCTCGATCTTGGCGGAGACTCCCCCGACAACCGGATTCTCAAAGTCGCCTTCGGCCTCCAGGAGAAGGGGCGGCGGGTCGTATTCATCAGCAAAGACATCAACCTGCGGCTCAAGGCCGACGCGATCGGCATCAAAGTCATGGACTTCGAGCGCGGCAAGGTCGATGAACGGGCGCTCTACACCGGATTCCAGGAGAGCGTGCTCAACGCCGCGGAACTGGATGCGCTCTACAAAGGCCACGGCATCCCCGGCGGAAGCCGTGAACTGCTGGTCAACGAGTACATTCTGTTTACCGCCGACAGCAACTCCAAGCAGAGCGCACTGGCCCGGCTCCATGCCAACAACCGGATCGAGGTCATCGACATGAACCGGACCAACCGGGCGTGGAACGTGTCGCCGCGCAACAAGGAACAGCGCATGGCGCTCGACTTGCTGCTTGACCCCGAGATCCGCCTGGTGACGCTGGTCGGCGGCGCCGGAACCGGCAAGACGCTGCTTGCGCTCGCCGCCGCGCTCCAGCTGGTGCTCACCGAGAACGCCTACGAGCGCATCCTGGTTTCGCGGCCGATCATTCCGCTCGGCAACGACATCGGTTACCTGCCCGGCGACAAGGGCGCGAAGCTCTTGAGCTGGATGCAGCCGATTTTCGACAACCTCGACTTCCTGCTCGGCGGCGAGGCGGAGCGCAAGGCGAAAAGCTCTTCGCGCTATTCGATCGACGGGCTGCAGAACAGCGGCAAGCTCGAACTTGAGGCGCTGACCTACATCCGCGGCCGCAGCATTCCCCGTCAGTTTGTGGTGGTCGACGAGGCGCAGAACCTGACGCCGCACGAGGTCAAGACGATCATCAGCCGCGCGGGGGAGGGGACGAAACTGGTTTTGACCGGCGACCCCCACCAGATCGACAATCCCTATCTGGACGCCTCCAGCAACGGTTTGTGCTACGCCGTCGACCGCCTCAAGGGCCAGCCGCTCTTCGGCCACGTCACGCTGTCGCACAGTGAACGCAGCGAACTCGCCGCGCTTGCCGCCAACCTGCTGTAAGGTGCGCTGACGCAATGATTCTGAAAGCCGTCCGACCGGGCGGCTTTTTTTTGCCGTTGACGAAACGGTTCCCGTACTGCGTCGGGCGCAGTCTGTCTGCAATCCGTATCCGGCACCGGCACCCTGCCGGTCGGGGTGCAGGGGCGAAGCGCCCTGCCCGCCGGAGGCAAGGACTGTCGCTCACTAAACAGCTCAATTGCCGAACGAGTTCGGCAGTGAGCGGCAGCGGTGGAGTTGACCGCGAGGTCAACTCACCCGCTCGCGCCGGAGGCGGAGCTTCTCCGGTTCCGGAAAACGATTGAAAAAAGCGTTCCGTGATTTTTCGAAATTGCTTTTTCCGATTTCCGTGATACTTTGCCGGGAAAAGTGTCTCCCCCCTCGCATTCTCAGCCCCGGCGAGTTACATTACCTGCGAAGGAAAATGGGAGGATCGCGAAGGATGAAGCTATTATTCAAACAGCGTTTGTTTTCGTGGCTGGACAGTTACGATATTTATGACGAAGCCCGGAACACCGTATTCACGGTCAAGGGCGTATTGGCGTTCAAACATTGCTTCAAGGTGTACGATGCCGACGGCAACGAAGTCGGGATGATCCGGGAAAAAGTCCTGACGTTTTTGCGTCCGCGCTTCGACTTGGTGATTCACGGCGTCGAGGCGGGGAGTATCGTCAAGGAGATTTCTCTTTTTAAACCCAAGTTCACCCTGGAGTTCCGCAATTGGCAGGTGCAGGGCGACTGGCTGGAGTGGAATTACCGGATTCTGTCCCCCGCAGGCGTGATCGCGGTGATCTCCAAACGCATCTTGAGCTGGTCCGACACCTACGAAATCGACGTGCAGAACGCGGACGACGCCCTCGACGCCCTGATGGTGGTCGTCGCCATCGACGCCGTGAAGTGTACTCAGAAGAAATAACCCCCGGAGGAATACGATGTTTTCAGAGATAAAGCTGTTTCAGGTCAATCCGACCAAAGTTGCGGAGTTTGAAGCGCTGGTTGCCCAGATCCGCGACAGTCAGCGGCAACAGCCGGGTTGCACGCTGCTACGCTATCAGAAGCGCTTTTTCGTGCTGGACGAGATGCAGCCGCGCGAGTTGACCCGAATCGTCAAGTGCGTCAAATACTATTCGTATTGGGAGTTCGACAGCAAGGAGAGCTACACGGCGGCGACGCAATGGTTCTTCGCCACGCATGCCAAAGCGATCTTCCGGCTGCTGATTATGCCGTTTGATATTTCTCTGGGCGAAAATTTAGAGGAGTAGCACGAATATGAAACAACAGACCGCACTTCTGGTGATCGATTTGCAGAACGACTATTTCCCCGGCGGAAAATTTCCGCTCTGGAATGCCGAAGGATGCCGGAAAAATGTCATAAACGCCATACATGCGGCACGAAAAGCCGCGATGCCGGTGATTTTGATTCAACACGTCGCCGCCGGACCGATGGCGCCCTTTTTCGCCCCTGGGACGCCGGGCGTCGAGCTGGACTCCGAAGTCCGCGCCGCCGCACCGGAGGCCCCCGTGGTGGTCAAGCATTCCGCCGACAGCTTCCACCAGACCGAACTTGAGCCGACTTTGCGGAAACTCGGTGTAACCAAACTCCTGATCTGCGGCATGATGACGCAGAATTGCGTGACCTTCACCGCATTGTCCAAGGCGGCGGAACAGTATCATCCGGCGATTCTGACCGACTGCTGCACCACCGTCTCTGAGATTCTGCACCTGATCGCGCTCAACGCCCTCTCCATTCGCGTGGAATTAACCACCGGCGGCAGCTTGTAAACGCCCGGCCGCCCGAACCGCGAAATGCGCGTTGCATTTTCCGGGTTTCGTGATACATTGATGAAATCATGAAAATTCCCCGCCGCGGCGGGATTTACGGGGTTTGGAGCGACGGCAATGCGGAAAACAACGAAATTCGCGGGAATCGACCCGCTGGAAATCATCGATCACTTTCACCCGGAAGACACGCCGCTGCGCCGGTTATTCCTCAAACACAGCGAACAGGTGCGCGACAAGGCGCTGGCGATTCTGGCGGATTCCCCGTTGGACCTGGATGCGCAGCTGGTCGCACAGGGCGCGATGCTGCATGACATCGGCATTGTGAACTGTCACGCGCCCAAAATCCTGTGCATGGGAACCGAGCCGTATATCGCCCACGGCGTGATCGGGGGCGCGCTGCTGCGCGAGTTCGGGCGGCGGAACGGGATCGATCTGGAAATCCACGCCCGGATCTGCGAACGCCACACCGGCAGCGGCATCACGGCGGCGGAAGTGCGCGCCCAGTCGCTTCCGATTCCGGAACGGGACTATCTCCCTGAGACGCTCGAAGAGAAACTGATCTGCCTCGCCGACAAATTCTTCTCGAAATCCGGAGACATGCAGGAGAAATCCCTCGACCGCATCCGCCGCTCGATGGAGAAATTCGGCGAAGATTCCCTCGCCCGTTTCGACGAACTGTGCAACTGCTTTGAGATAAAATAATCCGGCGGGCGAAAAGAAAAGCTTGCTCAGGATAAGGCGTAAAGGATTCATACCGATGACACAGCAGAACGCGATAAAAATATTTGAAGAACGCAAAGTGCGTTCGGTTTGGGACGACGAAACGCAAGAATGGTATTTTTCGGTCGTTGACGCGGTGGCGGTATTGACCGACAGCGTGGATGCGAGAAATTACTGGAAGGTGTTAAAAAATCGCCTCAAGAAAGAGGGAAACGAGTCGGTTACAAATTGTAACCAACTGAAACTGCCGTCTTCCGACGGGAAATCCTACAAGACGGATGTTGCTACGGTGGAACAGCTTTTTCGCCTGATCCAGTCGATCCCCTCGCCCAGGGCGGAACCGTTCAAGCTCTGGATTGCACGGGTCGCGGCGGAGCGTCTGGACCAGATGGCGGACCCGGAACTTTCCATCGAACAGGCGATGGCGGACTACAAACGGCTCGGGTATTCGGACAATTGGATCAATCAGCGTTTGAAGTCGATTGAAATCCGCAAAGACCTGACCGATGAATGGAAGAAGCACGGCTTGCAGGAAGGGGTGCAATTCGCCTCGCTGACCGACATCATCTATCAGACATGGGCCGGAAAGACCGCCAGGGAATATAAGAAGTACAAGGGCCTCAAGAAAGAGAACTTGCGCGACAACATGACCAACAAAGAGTTGGTGTTGAACATGCTGGCGGAACTTTCGACCAAGGAAATCTCCGAGGCGACCGACCCGGACACGATGGATGAGCATAAATCCGTCGCCCGGCAAGGCGGCGAAGTCGCCCGCAACGCCCGCCTTGAACTCGAAGCCAAAACCGGAAAGAAAGTGGTGACATCGCAAAACGCAAAAACTCACCGGCAATTGAAAAACGACGAGCCGGAGAAGTAGAACCATGCAGAAAACAGCGGTGATTGAAAAACGCATGTCCAGGAAAAAAGCATGGCTGCTTGCCGTATTGAGCATGGCAGTTGCCATATCGGGGAGTGGATGCGTGGTAAGTCGAACTGCCGAGAATTTATGGGCGGTTGGCACGGTCGAGTATTACGCGGATTTTTCAGAAATTGAAAATCGCGCGGTCTTTGAAAGTAACGGCGAATATTATATGAACGTAAAGGTTTCGGGTTATCAACCCGATCCGAAGCTGATTGGAATTATCGCAATTCCCCTGAGTCATTTCGTTGTACACATGAGACCCATAGAGAGCGGGCGGTCTTCGCTATGGGTTAAAATTTCCGGCGATGCAAAAGAATATTTATGCGCCCGGCAAAAGGATGAGCAAGACGACAAAAACCAGGCGATTTTCCCGTTTTCCGTAGAGCCGGTTTTGGAGATGAAGGAGCCGCCGGCCATGGCGATTTGGCATCCGGTGATTCGGAATTTGCCGCCGATTGAAGTGACCCGCTTCTGTTGCGGAGACCGCATCCAAAACTCTCAACTTGTTTATACAGAAAAAAGTCCCGGCAGTTACGGACTGTTGCCATTGGTCGTCGCCGGGGTTGCGTGGGACATTCCGGCAACTGCTGTGATGAGCACGTACTTTGATTTTATTTTAATTCCAAACTTTTTAATTGTGGCAGCAGGTCACTCCCTGCTGGGCGTTGAGGACTAATCAATCATGCAGAAAACAGCGACAATTGAGGAGGCTTGGGAGCGAAAGTATCCCGAGCAGGTGGTGCTGGCGGTGACCAAGAACGCCGGGGGGCGGGTCAATCTGATGGCGATTGGTTGGATATGCGTCGTTTCGGACGAGCCGCCGATGTTTCTGGTCGGGATCGACGACCATGCCTACACGCTGGAACTGATCCGGCAGAACCGGGAATTCGTGATCGTCTATCCGTCGGCGGCGATGGCGAAAGAGACGCTCTACGTCGGAACGACGCACGGGCACAAGGAAGACAAAGGAACCAAATCCGGCCTGAAATTCGTCCCCGCCCAAACGGTGGACGTGCCGCTCCTCGCCGACGCCGTGGCGAACTTCGAATGCCGTCTAGTAACGGAGTACCGCCCCGGCAACTGCCCGCTCGTGGTCGGCGAAGTAGTCGCCAGTCACGTCAACGCCGACGAATCGGTCAAACGCCTCGTCAATCTCGGCAAAGGGTATCTGTTAAAATGAATGATTATATTCCTAAGATTTTCATCAGTTCTGTTTGTTATGGAATGGAACAATACAGAATATTTTTAGCAAAACAACTTGAGGCATGTGGATACTGTTCCATTTACTCTGAATCGCAAGATTTTGCCTTTATTCCACATGCAACTGCAATTGAAACCTGTTTAGCCAATGTTAAAAGATCTCATATCTTACTTCTTTTGCTGGGCGATAGCTATGGTACGATTGGAGATAATGGTAAATCTATTGTCGAAAATGAATTCGAAATCGCAAAAGAAAACAAACTTGTGATAATACCATTTGTACAAAAAAATACGATATGTGATTTCTGGAGTTGGAAGAGCGGTGACAAGAGCGAGCGGTCCAATGATTTACTTTTGCAATATGGATTTATAGAGAGAATTAAAATTCCATATTTTTATACTTCATATGATTCTCCTATTGAATTGGTAAACCTTGTAAAAGGGAAATTGAATAACACATTCTGTGATTTTCTGGAGCGCGCCAAAAATAAATGCATTACAAATAGTTCTAATTCATTTTTTGTTGAAATTTCAACTAGGAATAGCATATTTTCATATTTAGTTGATCTTATCACAGAAAAGTTTACTTCAATAAATGATATTCACAGCAGGAACCATATGAAGCTCGAGCGAAGCATTGTTTGCAATAGGTTGTTGGATATTGAGCCTATATATAATGGATGTTTTCAATATATGAAATCTTTATCCGATCAAATTTCTGGTGTCATAAATCTGATAAATGATGGAATTTCATTAAAGATTCCTCAAAAATTTGATGAAGCAGTTAATCTTTTTTGTGCACAATATGTCGAATTATTGACTTGGCATAACGGCCTTTTAAATATTGAAACCAATAAAGAGTTTAAATCTGTATTTGTTGCCATGGCGAAAACTTTTGAACAACCACTTTTAGATTACCAAAATTTCCCGCTTCTACTTTACTCTTGTTATACGAAGGCTTGTCGCAAATTAGAAGAAAATCCAGAAATACCACAGCAAATGAATATCTGCTTCACATTAAATGGTCCACAAACACAACCTTTTACTCGTGAGATTGCTTTGTTAGCAAATAAATGCAAGAATCCTTGGTTTCTTGCGTCTGTTTTATAAATGGTTTTGCTGGGCGGATAGGGCGGATAGGGCGGAGTTCGTTTGTAAAATAGCGGGTTGAGGGGTATATTTGGGGTGGTACTCATTGATTAAGGATTCCTTATGTATCACGGCAAGAAGATTGTTGTTGTCATGCCCGCTTACAATGCGGCGAAAACTCTGGTTCAGACTTATCGGGAGGTTGTGGCACAACCGTTTGTCGATCAGGTCGTCGTCGTGGACGACGCCTCCTGCGACGAGACCGCCGAGATTGCCCGCTCCCTCGACGGCGTTATCTTTCACCGGCTGGAGCGCAACAGCGGATACGGCGGCAACCAGAAGAAATGTTACGAGCTCGCCCTCTCCGCCGGGGCCGACGTTGTCATCATGGTCCACCCGGATTATCAGTATACGCCGCTGCTCATTCCCGCCATGGCCGCCATGATCGGCGGCGGGCTCTATCACTGTGTGCTGGGGTCGCGCATTCTCGGCGGGCGCGTCCTCTCCGGCGGAATGCCGCTTTACAAGTATGTCGGCAACCGGTTCCTCACTTTCGTCGAAAACTGTTTTCTCGGGGCCAAACTCTCGGAATATCATACCGGGTATCGCGCCTTTTCGCGCGAGCTCTTGGAGTCGCTCGACCTCTCCGGGAACTCCGACGATTTCATTTTCGACAACGAAATGCTCGTCCAGATCGCGTGGAGCGGGGCGATCATCGCCGAAGTGAGCTGCCCCACCAAGTATTTCCCGGAGGCGTCGAGCATCAATTTCCGCCGCAGTTCCATTTACGGCCTCGGCTGTCTCCATGCCGGGCTTCGCTACCGTCTCGCTCGCTGGAAGTTGTTGGGGTGGAATAAACTCCAACCGACGCAGCGCGACTTGTTGGACGGGGGCCGCTGAGGTGAAGGCGCGCGACTGGTTCCGCCGTCCGGCCGCGGTGATTTTTCTCGCGGTCACGCTTGCGTGCGGCTGGTATTACGCGCAGGGCGGCTGGAACCAGAACGCGCGTTACGATATGATCTACTCCTTCGTGGAGCCCGGCACCCCCGATTTTCTCACCTTCCGCATCGACCGTTTCCATATCATTTGGAAGGGGAAGAAAACGTTCAATACCGGCGACTGGGCGTTCCACGACGGCCATTACTATTCGAACAAAGCGCCGGGGCCGAGCCTGCTCGGAATTCCGGTCTACGCGACGCTCTACTGGCTCGAGTACCCGTTCCACCGCGGCGAAATTCCCGTCGGGCTGGACATGTTCAACGCCTGGGCGATCAATTTCGCGGTCTCGGTGCTGCCGGTCGCGGCGGCCGCCGCGGTGTTCTTCAAGACCCTCCTTCTGCTCGGCTTCGGGAGGCGGCGGTCGGTGTTCTGGTCGCTCGCGCTGGTGCTGGCGACTCCGATCTGGCCGTACAGCACCATGATGTGGGGCCACCCGCTCGCGGCGGCGGCGCTGGTGTTCGCGCTCTACTGCCGGGTCCGGCAGAAGAAATATGATCTTTACTTCTGCGGGCTGTGGTGCGGATTCGCCGTGCTCTCCGACTATCTGGCGGCTCCCGCCGTCGTCGCGTTCGGAATCTACTCGCTCCTGCGTTTCCCGAAAACGGTCTGGCAGTTCGCGGCGGGCGGATTGCCGATGCTGCTTGTCTTCGCCGCCTATCACTGCTGGTGTTTCGGCGCGCCGTTCACCCCGGCGATCATGTTCAACAATCCGCTGTTTCTGGAGCAGGACAAGGCGGGCGGGGTGCAGGGGGCTTTTTCTCCGGCAATCGCCTGGAAGCTGCTGTTCGGCGTTCAGCGCGGAATCTTCGCCTTTTCGCCGCTCCTGCTGGCGGCGATCCCCGGCTTTTTCGCCTGGCTCAAGCGCGACCGGGCGGCGGCATGGTGCGCCGCCGGAGCGTTTCTCGCCGCACTCGCCGTCAATGCCGGATTCAACGGCTGGCATGGCGGGAACTGCATCGGCGCACGGTATCTGATTCCGCTGCTTCCCGGTTTGATTTTTCTGGCGGCGGCGTGGAATCCTCGCGGCCGCGCGATTCGAACCGGCATTCTTCTCCTTGCCGTGTTTTCGTGCTTTAACATGCTGACCATCACCTCCGCAACTCCCATGCTGAAGGCGACGGTCGACAATCCGCTCTACGGCGTCTGTTACGATCTATTTTTCAGCGGGGCGCACCGGTTGTTCCCCGGTGACGGCATCCGGTTCTATGTCAGTCAGCCGGAATGGATGCAATGGTGTCGCTGGAGTTCGTTCTCTATGGGCACGCTCGCCGGGTTGAGTTCCCTGCTCTCGCTGACGGTATTCCTCGTGCTGCTGCTGGCCGTCCTGCTTCCGCTGCTGCCCCTCCGGTTGAGGCGCCTGGTCCTGTCGCGGAAAGAGAAATGAGCCGGGCGGAGTATCTTGTTTCAAACAGTTATGGAAGGACGTGACGATATGGCAGACTCCATCAAATTCAATCCGCAGAAGCTGGCAAAGCTGAACGACCCCCGGCGACTCGAAATGATCAACCCGGACCTCATCTGGGAAGCCCTTGAACTTACCGCGCCCCAAGTGCTGGTCGACATCGGCGCCGGAACCGGAATCTTCGCCCGGAATTTCGCGGCAAGGGTTCCGGCTGGAACGGTTTACGCCTGCGACTCCTCGCCGGTGATGGCCGGCTGGATGCAGGAAAATCTGGCGGTGGAGAATATCGTATCCCTGCTTTCCGGGGAATCTTCGGTCCCACTCGAAGAGGAGATCGCCGACCTTGTCTACATGATCACCGTCCACCACGAGCTCGAGGAGCCGGAACGGCTGCTGGCGGAAACCCGGCGTCTGCTCAAGCCCGACGGCAAAGTCGCCCTCATCGATTGGCGGAAGGAGACGATGCCGGACGGCCCTCCGGTTGAAATCCGAGTCGCCGAAGAGGTTGTCATGGAGCAGCTTCGCTCCGCCGGATTCCGCAACGTCCGCCGCTGCGACATCCTGCCCCGCCACTTCCTGGTTGTCGGGGAGAAATGATGACAAAAAAAGAGAAAATCGTGAATTATATCATGATTGTCAACTCCTTTTTTCTCACTTTCGTATCGGCGATGAACCTGTATTCCGACTGGTGGCTCTGGCCAGGCTTGTGTCTTGTCGCCGCCATTCTGGAACTCGGTACGACCGTTCTTTATTGCATGATTGCCGTCAAGAGCCGGAAGCGAAATCAGCCTCCTCTCTCCTGAAAACGCCAGATTGGTTCCTTCCCGCTGAAGGATTTTGTGAAATTCGGCTTGACAATCGCTGGTGCCGCATGTAGTGTAATCTCCGCACAAGGAATTTTCGAGAGGCATTATTGTCGGAAAATCAACGTTTTGCAACGGAGAAGGAGGAGAACGATGATTACCCTTATCGAGAATCTGCCGGATCATGTGGTCGGAATAGTCGGGAGCAAAAAGATCACCGACCATGATTACAAGACCGTTTTCATCCCGGCGCTGGAAAGGGCGATGAAGGCGCACCGCAAAGTGAACGTCCTCTACGTGCTTGCCGACGATTATACCGGATTCTCCCCCGCCGCCATGTGGGACGACACCGTTGAAGGCCTGTTCCACCTGCGCTTTTGGGACCGGGTCGCGGTCGTCTGCAAAAGTTCGCTGATGCGCTCCCTGAGCAAAGCCGTCGGCTTCGTCCTCCCGCTGTCGGTGCGCACCTATCACCCGGAAGAGATCGAAGCCGCCAAAACCTGGGTCAGCGCGGCGCATCCCGCATAGCCGCGGCGGGCGGGTCAGAGCCAGAGCGAGGAGATGGTTTCCGCCGCATGTTCGCCGATCAGGCGGCTGCCTTCGGCGGTGTAGTGGAACCCGTCTCCGGCGCTGAGTTCGACTCGGCCGGCGAGGAGGGAATACATGTCGTCGACGGGGATGCCCCGCTCGGCCATGACTTCGGCGGCGATGAGGTTGCGGCGAATGACGGTTTCATTGCGCGGGTCGAATTGCGCCGGATCGTTTTTCACCGTGATCGGGGTGGAGTTGCGCCAACAGAGCCGGGCGTGCCCGGTGAGCCGAAGGAAATCGGCGAACTCTTCCAGCCCGCGACGGTAGAACGCATCGTCGCAGTCCAGCCCGTGCAGCCCGTTGTTGAAATAGACGAAATCGATGGGGTAGTCGGAGAAGGCGAGCATGAGTTCGCGGTGGATCGCCGGATCGCCGACGATCTTCGAGGTGGAAAACGCCGCCACGGTGGCTTTCCCGCTCAATTTTTTCGCCGCATATTCGCGGCTGCCGGCCACGATCGAGTCGCCGATCAGCAACACCCGCTTGAGGTCCGAACGGCTGCTGTCGAACCAGTAAAACTGGCTCCATTCGATTTCTTCGCGTTTCATTGAACTCCGCCTTTCCGTTGAACTTGAATACGCATCATTTATCATATCCCGGCCTCGTCCGGTTTGCAAGCGGTCCGATCCCGTTTTTTCGGGGAATTTCCGCCGGAACCGGTTGCGCTTCCCGGCAAGTCGGGATACGTTATAGGTATATTCAGGAGATATGCGAAATGTCGATCGATGCGATGTACGAAGAGTTGCGGAAGGTTTACCGGCCGGACGAATTCCCGGCGCTGGCGGAGCAGATCCGCGAATGGCGCGTTGCGCGTCCGCTCGCGGGACGGAAGGTGTTCGACGCGACCCCCGTATTCCGCAACACCATGATGAAATATGTCGCGTTGCTGGCGGCGGGAGCCGAGCTTACCGTCGGATACGGGCGCGGAATTCCCTATGACCTGGAAACGGTCGAACGGCTCCGCAAATTCGGAGTCCGGGTTGCCGACTCTTCCGCTCTCGCCGAAACCTGCGACGTCGTTCTCGACTGCGCCGGAGCCAACGCCGACGTCAAATCGAAGTACGGCTACGTCGAACTCACCCGCTCCGGCATGTACCGTTATCGCGATTGTGACATGCCGGTGTTCCTCGCCGACGACGGACGGATCAAGGAGATCGAAACCGCGCTCGGCACCGGCGACGGCTTCCGGCGCGGCATGGCCCGGTTCGGATTCGGCGACTTCTCCAGAAGGAACATCGTCGTTTTCGGCTGCGGTAAAGTCGGTTCCGGCATCGTCATGTACGCGACGGGCGGCGGCGCAAAAGTGACCGTGATCGACGACGCATCGCGCGTCAGGCCGCCCTTCGGCGCGGCGATCGTCGACCTCAACGACCGCGACGGCATCGACCGCGCGGTGCGCGATGCGTGGTGCGTGGTTTCGGCGACCGGAATCCGCGGCGCGCTGGCGGGGAAGTTCGACCTCGCGGCGCTGGCGGCCGGTCCCGCGCTGATCGCCAACATGGGCGTCGAAGACGAGTTCGGCCCCGAAATTCCGGCGGAACGGGTGCTCAACGCCAAGGAGCCGCTCAACTTCGTTTTGGAAGAGCCGACGCATATGAAATACATCGATCCGACCATGGCGCTCGACAATTACGGCGCGGTGGAATTGCTCACTCGAACGCTTTCTCCGGGTCTCAACCGCCCGTCGAAGTTCCTGGAAGACAAGATTTTGAACACGGTGCGCACATCCGGGGCCGTCGCGCCGGAACTGGCGAAACTGGAGGCCGGCAGATGAATTCGATTCTGATCCGCAACGTGCAGCTCGACGGCAAGGGTACTGATGTCCTGATCGAAGGCAACCGCTTCAAACGAATCGCGCCCGGCATCGAGCCGGAAGGCGCAAAGGTGGTGGACGGCTCCGGCAAGGCGATCGTGCCGCCCTTTTACAACACCCACACCCATGCGGCGATGACCCTGCTGCGCGGCTATGCCGACGACATGGAGCTTTTCAGTTGGCTCAACGATTACATCTGGCCGGCGGAAGCGAAGCTGACCGGGGACGACATCTACGTCGGCACCCGGCTGGCGGCGCTCGAAATGATCCGCGGCGGCACGGTGTTCTTCGGCGACATGTACTGGCACCAGCCCGATGCGGCGCGGGCGGTCGAAGAGACCGGTCTGCGCGCCGCGCTCGGGTTGCTGTACATCACCGGGACCGACGGAGAAGTGCTTGAGCGCAACCGCCATAACAACGCCGCACTGCTGGAGTGGAACGGCGGGGATTCCGGGCGGATTCAGGTGGTCTACGGGCCGCACGCAGTCTACACCGTCTCCGAACCGGTGCTGCGGCAGATCGCGGCGGATGCGCGAGACGGGCACCGGGTTCACATTCACGCCAGCGAGACGGCGCGCGAGGTCCGCGAATGCATCGAGGCGCACGGCATGTCGCCGATCGCCTGGCTCGACGAGGTCGGGCTGCTCGGGCCGCACACCATTCTCGCCCATGCGGTTCATCTTTCCGACGAAGACATCGACCTGATTCGCGAACGGGGATGCTGGATCGCCCACTGTCCCTGTTCGAATTTCAAGCTTGCCTCCGGGCAGTTCCGCTACCGGCGGGCGGTCGAAATCGGCGGCTGCCGGTTCACCATCGGGACCGACGGCTGCGCCTCGAACAACAACCTTTCGATGCTCGAAGAGATGAAGTTCGCCGCGCTGTCGGCCAAGGGCGAATCGGGCGACCCCACCGCCGGGCGGGACGGCGATATTTTCCGTGCCGCAACCCGTTCCGGCGCTGAGGCGTTCGGCATTGACGCCGGGTTGATCGAAGAGGGGAGACTGGCCGACGCCATGTTGGTCGATCTCGACCATCCGTTGCTGGTGCCGGACTATAATCTGACCGCCAATCTGGTTTACGCCGCCGACTCCAGCGTGATCGACACGGTCATCTGCGACGGCCGCATTTTAATGGAACACCGCAAAATCGACGGCGAAGAAGAGATCATCGCCGACGCCCGCCGGGTGTGCGCGAAAATCCGCGCGCTGTAAACGGAAGCGGAACACAGGGACGGAAACGGGAGGGAATCCGGAATATGAAAAAAATTGCCACAATCGTCGCCTTTGCCGCGGCGCTGGCGGGATACGCCGAAGTCTATCCGAATTACGCGTTGCACTGCGAGGTGTTCGCCAGCTCGCAGGAGTGGGCGAAGTATCCGCCCGAACTGGTGGTGGACGGGATCACCGGGACCCGCTGGTCGTCGGGACGGACCGATGACGAATGGATCACGCTCGACCTCGGTGAACAGCGGCGGATCGGGCGGGTCATTCTCAACTGGGAGCGTTCGGCGGGAGCCCGCTACGTCGTTCAGGTTTCGCCCGACAACAAGCATTACGAGGACGTGTTTTCCGAGGAGGAGGGCAAGCAGGGCGCCTGTCAGGTGATCGACTTCCGCCCGCGCGATGCGCGCTATGTGCGCATCGACTGCCGCGAGCGGACCACCGAATACGGCTTCTCCCTCTGGGAGGTCGAAGTGTATCCGCCGGTGAAGAACCTCGCCTACCGTTGCCGGATGAGTTCCAGCGCCGCGTTGCCCGACCACTCCGCCGCGGATGCCGCCGACGGGTCTCCCGAGACCGGCTGGCGCGCCCCCGCCGGGCCGAAGCCGCAGTGGATTCTGCTCGAACTCGGCAGCGTCCGCAATCTCGGCAAGATCGTGCTCGACTGGGGCAAGGTCGGTGCGAAGAAATACACGGTCGAAGTCTCCGAGGACGGCAAACGCTATACGGTCGTCCACAGCCGCGAAAACGGCAAAGCCGGCGAGCCCGAACCCATCCAGTTTACGCCGCAGCGGTTCCGTTACGTCCGGGTCAACTGCATCCAGCCGCTCGGCAACGACGGCTACGGTCTCGACGAAATCGAAGTCTACCAGTAGTCGCGCGGGGTGAAATTCCTTATTTATGGTTTCGTTCCGGATTTTTTAGAGCTTATCCCTAAATAAAGAAATGGCATGATGCCGCGCCGAAATGTCAGTCGCGAAGTCTGATCAAATTGACGATACTGGTGGTATCGGCAATTTTAGCGGACAAGAGAATGGCGTTTCGCCGCAAATCAGGACATTTTGGCTTATTTAGGGATAAGCTCTTAATCGGAGGAAAGCGATGAAAGGGAATCAGATTCAGGAAGGCAGTCTCCCCGTCGAAGGCGGGCGCGTCTGGTATCGGCTGACCGGAAAAGACAAACCGGGCATTCCGCTGCTGACGGTCCACGGCGGCCCCGGCGCGGCGCACGACTATCTGGAACCGCTGGAAGCCCTGGCGGACGAACGCCCGGTGATTTTCTACGACCAGCTCGACTGCGGAAACTCCGAGAGACCCGATCGTCCGGAACTCTGGACTGTGGAACGTTATGTCGAAGAGCTGCGTCAGGTCCGTTCCGCGCTGGGGCTTGAGCGGGTGTTTCTTCTCGGCCAGTCGTGGGGAGTGGTTCCCGCGGTCGAATATGCGTTGAAGAGACGGGGGGAAGGCGTGGCGGGGCTGGTGCTTTCCGGGCCGCTGCTCAGCTCCTCCCGCTGGGCGGCCGACCAGAAAACTTACATTGCCGAACTTCCCGTTGAGCTCCGGACCGCGATTGAGAAGGCGGAAGCGTCGGGCGATTTCGCCGCCGAAGAATACGGGCAGGCCGCGATGGAGTACTGCCGCCGCCATGTTTGCCGCCTGAACGAGTGGCCGGAATGCATGGATCGCACCTTCGCCAAATTGAACGCCCGGCTGTATCAGTACATGTGGGGCCCGAGCGAATTCACGGTGCGGGGGACGCTGAAGGATTACGACTGCGTCGACCGCCTGGGCGAAATCAACGTGCCGGTGCTCTTCACCTGCGGGGAGTTCGACGAAGCCGCCCCGGACACCGTCCGGTTTTTCCAGCGCCGGACGCCCGGTTCCGAACTCCGCGTCTTCGAAGAAGCGTCGCACGAACACCATCTCGAGAAGCCGGAGAAGTACCTCGCCGCCGTGCGGGATTTCCTCAACCGGAAATAAATCGGCGTTTTTTTTCGATTCCCTATTGACATTCTCAATCGGTTTGCGTATAATTAATGCAATAAATGATTATAATCAATGGGGGACAATCATTATGACATTGACGGAACGGGTTCACGACCTGATCTTCGAAGAGTATATCCGGAAGAACTACGAGGAGTTCAACCCCGCCCGGCTGCCGACCGAGGACGAGCTTGCCGATCATTATCAGGTATCGAAGATCACCATCCGGCGGGCGGTGGATGCGATGGTGCGCAACAACTACGTTCACCGGCAGCGGCGGAACGGCACTTTCGTCGTGGATCGCCGCAAACTGGAGCCGCACTATACGATCGGGCTGGTCATTCCGGGCGATTCCTTTTACGAGGCGCTCGCCGGACGGATCGAAGGCGCCCTGACCCGGGAAGGACACCGGGCGCCGCGCTTTCCGGCAAACGATGCGGACACGTTTCTCGAACAGCTCGACGCGCAGGGGTATGAGCTTGACGGCATCATCGTCTGCGGCTATCTGGTCGATCACGCCCGGCTCGCGGCGAGCGGAATTCCCTACGTCCTGGCCGGCGGCGAAGGTTATCAGAACGCCGATAACGTGGTGTTCGACCTGCGTTACGGAGTTCGCATCGCGGTGGAGCACCTGATTGAGCACGGTCATCGTGATATCCTGTTTCTTTCTCATTACGAACCTGATATGCGGCTTGCCAGCCGCATCGACCGCAACTTTATCTTCGAAAGCAGTTCCCGTTATCAGGGGTATTGCGATGCGCTGGAGGCGGCGGGAATCGCGGTCGATCCGGCCAACGTGATTCACCTCGGCAACTCCAAGCGGAACACCTATCTGAAACTCCGTGAACTGGTTGCGGCGGGAAAACTGCACAGCAGCGCGATTTTCGCCAGCAACGACACCCTGGCGGAGGGAGCCGCAATGGCGCTGGCCGAAGCGGGGATTCGAATTCCCGAACAGGTTTCGCTGGTCGGCTGCAACAACCTGTTGCCGGAGAAGGATATGCTGCTTCCGCTCACCACGCTCGACCTTCGCCTCGATGACGTCGGGGGCAGCGCGCTGCGGCTGCTCTTCGCCCAGCTTCCGGTCAACCGCGAGCACGAATACCGCTCGATTTCGATTATCCCCCGGCTGGTCAGGCCGGAAAGCACTGTTACGGACCACAGGAAATGAACACAACCAAAGAAAGGATTTGCCCCATGAGAAAACCGCATTTCACATTGATTGAACTTCTGGTGGTTATAGCGATCATCGCCATTCTCGCCTCGATGCTGCTCCCGGCGTTGGGCCGGGCGCGGAATTCGGCGCGTTCCAGTAAATGCATGTCGAATCTCAAGCAGTGGAGTTCTACTGTGGGAATGTATGCCGCCGATTATGATGGATGGGTGATTCCGGGAACCAATTATCGGGACAACAGCCTTTGCTACTGGCCATGGTTTCTGCGTGGTTATGTCGGGAATTCGCAGCAACCGGACAATTCCGGCAACGGATTCACCTCGGCCTCGCAATTGCCTGTCGCTGTTTGCCCTTCGGCGCCCAACCGCTTCGGTTACGGGCATAATTTCTGGTATCTCGGTTGGCTGGACGTAGCCGGTTCTCCGAAAGCGATGCACAAACTCGGAAAGTCGAAGCAATCTTCCTCCGTATTGATTTTCAGTGACATGTATCGTCCGCATAAGGAGGCGGCCGGACAGAATGATACATTCGATGGCTGGCTGTGGGGCGTTGACCCGGGCGGCTGGGGGTGGCCTGCGCCGGGAGCGACAGGGAAGCGTATTGTGAACTTCATCCACTCCGACCGGGCGAACACCGCCTGGCTGGACGGACACGCCGCTTCGATGCACCGCAATTCGGGACTCGTCGGCGGAACAGGGTGCGACGGCAAATACTGGACGTTCCGGTGAGGACGGAGGCGGTTGAACAATGAGACGATTTGAGATTGTGCTGGCTGCGATGGGATGCTTCATCTCGGCTTGCGTTTCCGGTGCGGAGATTCCGCCGTTTTATCCTCCGGCGGTGGAAGTCAGGACGGAACCTTCCCTGAAACCTTCGGAGGTTTCCGTCACGCTCCCCGACGGCGCACATGTCGAACCGGGCCGGTTCAATCAGGCAAGATCGTTGAATGGCGTCTGGAAATTTTCCGGATTGGAAAAGTCGGGCATCCCGTTTGCTGAAGATCCGCGCGGATTCGAAAGTCCCGGCTTCGACGATTCCGGCTGGGACGATATCGAGGTGCCGCTCAACTGGTTCCGCAAATACCGGGGATTCCACGACCGCAAGGAGTACCATGTGCGGGGCTATTACCGGAATTCGTTCGATCTGGGCGGTGCGGAACTGAAAGAACGGCGTATTCTGCTGCACTTCAAATTCATCGGTTACGAGGCGGTTCTCTGGGTGAACGGGCGGCGGGTCGGCAGCCATCACGGCGACTTCGTCCCCTGGACGGTCGACGTGACCGACTTCGTCCGGCCGGGCCGCAACAGCATGACCATGCAGGTGGTCACCGATTTCGGTCCGTCGCTCGGCAGCGCGGAGAAGGCGGTCCGCACCTATGGCGCGCAGTGGGATGCAAGCAATATCAAAGGCGGCATCTGGGGAGACGTCGAATTGCGCTTCGAGCCGCTCGTCCGTTTTACGCAACTATATACGATTCCCGATCTTGCCGCCGGTTCGCTGCGGGTCCGCGCCAGGGTGGAGAATACGACGGGTAGACCGCTCGAGGCGTTGTTCCGCGTCGCGGTGAGTTCCGCGCGCAGAGCGGAAGGCAACGAGCTCAACAGCGTCGGTCCCGCCGGAGCCGTTACGCTTTCGCCGGGAATGAATGAGCTTGAAACCGTCGTCAAGCTGGACAATCCGAACAAATGGTCGCCGGATTTCCCTTATCTTTATTATGCCACGGCGATGTTGGCGCAGGGGGGAGATGTGTTTTCCGCCCGTGCCGTCCGGTTCGGTTTCCGGGAGTTCCGAATCAAAGACGGGAAATTCCACCTGAACGGGGAGCGGATTTATCTGTTCGGCGAGAACATGCCCGCCACCGCCGGCGGGAACCCCGGCCGCAGCTCTCAGGAAGACGCCGCCTCTTTCCGGACCCGGCTGGAAGGATTCAAGTCGCTCGGTTACAACATTGTGCGGAATGCACATATGCCGATTATGGAAGAAGCCATCGACATCGCCGATGAAGCAGGCGTCATGATCTATGACGAATGGAGCTGGTGCTTCACCTCCCTCATCGAGCCGGAGGAGTTCGGACGGCGCAACGAAAAAGAATTTCTGGAGTGGCTCGACCGGGATTTCAACCATCCTTCGGTGGTGATGTGGAGTTGCGGCAACGAGGTACGCCACGGCGGGAAGCCGGAGTTGCGCGCCCGTCTGAACCGGCAGGTGGAACTGATTCACGAACGCGATCTGCAGAAACGCCCGGCCGGGTCATTCTCCGGCTCCGCCTGCTGGCGAGCCTACGGCACGGAGCGTCTTGCCACCGATTTTCTCGATCACCACAGCTACATCGGCAACGGAGAAGCGCCGTGGACCCGCTGGCTTGACAATTTCGGCGGTTATTATGACGGTTCCCTCAAAACCTACGCCCCGCAGGGCGGCCGGCTCGGCATGCCTTATATCATCTGGGAATGCGTGGGGTTCAGTTGGGGGGACTGTCCCGATCCGGGATTCAAACCCAACGACACGCAGGCTTACGCGGCGTATGTCACGAAACCAACCTCCTGGGGGAATCCGAACGGCGTTGGCTATATCGGCAGCCTCGGCCTTGCGGCCGCGGTCGACCCTGCGCGCGGAAAGCTTTACGCGCAAAGACTTTACGGTCACCGTCTGTTGGAGCTGATGAGGCAGGACCCGCGGGTGGACGGCTTCGCTCCGTGGTTTTTCCGGCACGATCTCGATGCGGCGACGCTGTGGAATCAGAGGATTCTGGTCGGCTTGCGGAACGCATCCGGGCTGCCGCCGCGAGATTTCTTCAGCGGCCGCCCCACCGAACTGGAAGTCTACGCGGTGAACAGCACGGCGAAACCGTGTCCCGGCGGCCGGGTGGAAATCCGGGCGCAACTTGCTCCGGAACGTTCTGTTTTGCTCGCTTCCATGACGATTGGAAAGGTGGAACCATTTGCGGTGTCTTCAATTCCGATAAAGCTTTCGTTCCCTGCCGAGACGGTCGGCAACGTTCAGTTGCGGATTGAGTTGACGGCGGACGGAAAAAGCGTAAGCCGCAATTTCTATCCGGTTTTCGTCGGTGATTCCGCCGGGCTTGACGTCCCGGTTCCTGCCGCCCCCGGAACCGTGGTCGCCCTGCTGAACGTCGGCAGCGAAAAAGACGTTGAACGGACGGGCGCGCTGTTGAAGCGTTACGGTATCCGGTACGACGTGATCAACGCCAATTCGATTCCGGCGAAATTCCGTGTGGCGGTGATTCCGGCCGCGCAGGAGAATTCCGGCAAGCTCAAAATCAACCGCGAGGCGGTGTTTGAATGGATTGAAAAAACGGGCGGGTTCCTGATCGTTCTCGAACAGCGCGAGAATTCCGGCTCCCTGCTGGCAGGGACTGCGCCGGAATCGGCCCCGAATACACTGGTCGATCTGGTCCATCCTGAACACCCGGTATTCAATGGGTTGACTCCGTTCAATTTCGATACCTGGGAGAATCCCGACAACGGCTATTCCATCCGGGTTTCGCTGCGGCCTTTTCTCCGCAACGCGATCGCCACGCGCGGTCACATGATCGGCGGCGTCGGAATCGACAATGCAATCATCGAAGCGACTCTCGGCAAAGGGCGCATTTTCTGGACTCAGCTGAATGCGGTCGAACTCATTGATCGAGACAGTGTTGCGGCGACTTACCTGCGCAATGTGTTCGAATATGCCCTCTCCGGCAAATGGTACGGCAAAGTATTGCCGCTGGAATCCGCCCGCAGCCGCGCCGGGGAGATCGATCCCGCGACGCTGGTTGCGTTCGACCTCGCGCCGCATGTGAATCGGGGATTCTCCGACGAATGCGAGAACGACGGCAAGGGCGGCTGGACCGATCAGGGAGTCAACGATTTCCGGAACATGCCGCTGGGCAGCCAGGTCGCGGCGGGGGTCCGCTTTGAAATCATCGATCCGGCGCGGAACGGCGGAAAGAGCTGCATCGTTCTGCGCGGCAGCGAGCGGCCCGCATTTCCGGCGGAGGCGACCGGCATCCGGATCGGCGGAACCTTCAGCCGTCTCTTTTTCCTGCACACCGCCGCCTGGTCCGGCGGGGAGGCGGGCGTTTACCGGATTCATTATGCAGACGGCAGTTCGGTCGATTTTCCGCTGCTGCACGGCGCGAATATCGGGGATTGGTGGCTCACTTCGCTTCTGACGGAGGGGGAGCCGGGAATTATGCGTGAGAATCCCACCAAACCGCAAGTGGGGACCTATGTTGCGATCTGGGAGAACCCGTTTCCGGAGAAGGAGATTGCCACGCTGGACTTCCTCTCCTCCTCCTCGAAACTGCTTCGCCGGATTGATTACCGTCCCGGCCGGAGCGCGGTTCCGATCTTGATCGCGGTGACCGGAGAAAAGGTCAATGCCGCCCGGATTCCAATTGATGACCGTGTCCGTCCCGCCAGCGGCGGATACGGCGGCAAAGTGCAGGTGGTGGAAACCGAACTTCCCGGAGGTGTTTCCGGCCCGGCTTGGCGAATCAATCTTCCGGCATTCGAAAGCGGCAAAGAGCCGCCGCACGCCCTGTTTCGCTTTGCGGTTGCCGGGCGGAAACTGGCCGACTACCGGTACCTGACGCTCTGGGTAAAGCCGGAGATCGCCGGAACGGTTGATTTTGAATTGCCGGAGGCCAATTGGAAACGCACACTCAGCCATACGGAGGAACTGCCCGTCTCCGGCTGGCGCAAACTCCGGATTCCCTTGGCCGAGATGGGGAAAGAGAAGCTGATTAAAGCGGGGCAGGAGTTACGCGGCGAACTGTTCCTTTTCAACGGCAGGAACCGGCATGTTGAGTTCCCGCGAAGCTTGGTATGCTTCCTGGTCACCGGGATTGCCCTGGAGTGACATTGAAACGGCTTCCGGAGCTGCCGAAAGGCCTATCGGACTATTGCAGCGACGCGGGTGATCCCGCCCGGAAGCACAGCAGAGTGGAGTTTCGAAATCCACACGGAGCCGTAATTTTTCTCTATTTACACTTGCATTTCGGGCGATTCCATGGCATACTTGGTAAACCAACGGAGAGCCCGGTCATGTTCAATGCGCACAATGCCAAACTTTTTTCCCAGGAGGTGGGGAACGCCAAGCTGTTCCACCGCATCAGCCTGAACACCCGGCGGCTCAATTTCCCTCCCGCGCTGCCGCTTTGGCCGGCCCATCTCAATCACGCGCAACTTCGCCGCGGACAGGGGTTTCAGCATTTCAACTGCATGCGCTTCGCCATCGAGATGCCGGTGGAGGGCAATCTGACCATCGAGGCGCGGGGGCAGACGCTGCTGGTTTCGCCGGGCGAGGTTTTTCTCACCCAGTACGGCGAAGACAGCGCCTACCGGACCGGACCGGCGGGGTTCTGCCGAAAGATCGGCATCGCCTTTTCCGGGCCGCTGCTTCCGGCGCTGCTGGCCGAGACCGGGCTGGCCGAACATCTTCGGCTGCGGCTCCGCGCCCCGCAGCGGTTTTACGAACTCGTCGCCGAACTTGAGCGGCGGATCTGCGAAACGACGCAGGAGGAGGTCGCCGACCTCTGCGCCTTCGCTTACCGGCTGCTGCTGGAGCTGGCGCTTTCGGTCGACCGCGAACTGCCGCCGCTGCTGCGTTCCGCCGTCGATGTGATGAAGGCCAACCTGTCGCAGATGCTGACCGTCGGCGAGATCGCCCGCAAACTCGACACCAGCTCCTCCACGCTGGAAAACCTGTTCTCGCGCCACCTCGGAACCTCGCCGCGAAAGTATTTCGACGACCTCAAGTTCGCCAAGGCGGAGCTGCTGCTCGCCGACACCGCCCTTCCGCTCGGGCAGGTCGCCCGCAATGTCGGTTATCCGCTCCCGATGCACTTCTCGCGCCGTTTCAAACAGCGCACCGGCATGACCCCGACCGAATTCCGGGTGAAAACGCAGAGTGGTAAACAACTGCCGTAAAATGGTATTGATCGTCGATTTCCCCCGGTTGCCGTCCGCCCGGGAATCCTGTATAATATCGCAAACGTGAAAACAAAGGTTCCGAAGCGATATGAAAAATTCACCGATCCACATTGTCAGCACCTTCCATTACGATGTCCTTTACCTCAAGGATTATGGCGAGTATCTGGCGCAGGGGCTGGCGATCATCGATCGTGCGCTCGACCTTCTCGAAACCGAGCCGGATTACCGGTTCACCATCGAGCAGGTGATTCTGGCGCGGGAATATTACGAGCGTTTCCCCGCGCGGCGCGAGGCCATGCGCGAACATGCGCAATCCGGGCGGCTCGCCTTTGCGCCGGGGATGTTCGTCATGCCCGACATGAACATGATCGACGGCGAATCCCTCTTCCTCCAGGCGAAATTCGGCAAGGCGTGGCTCCGGGAGACGCTCGGCGTCGAGCCGGACGCCTGCTGGATCGCCGACTGCTGGGGGCATCACGCCCAGCTGCCGCAGATTCTGCGGCAGTCCGGCTACCGTTCCTACTTTTTCTGGCGCTGCATGCGTCGCGAGGTGGCCCGGAGCGATTTCTTCTGGCAGGGGCTGGACGGCTCCCGGATTCTGACCCACTGGCTTTCGCACGGCTATTCCGGCATCCACTTTCCCGATCGTCGGAGCAGTGTGGACAACGTGTTGGAGCAGAAGATCTCCGATGCCTCCGCCGAGGCCATCACCGCGCTTGCCGGGAAAATCCGGTCTTATGGCGACAACGGCGCAACGCTGATCTCCAACGGCGGCGACTTCTGCGTTCCGCAAGTCGGTGCTCCGGAGGCGGTTCGAAAGCTTCGCGGCAAGTTCGATCTGTCGTTCTCCACGCCCGCCGCATACAGCGCGGCGGTGGATCAATCGCGGCTGGAAACCTTCGACGGCGAATTCAATGCGGCGTTTCAGGGAACCTACTCGACCAACATCGCGCTCAAACAGCTGCTCTGGAAACGCCGCGAGCAGCTGATCGCCGAAGAGGGCTATCGGGCGCTGCATGCAATTCCGGCGCAAAATCTGACGCGGGCCTGGGAGACTGTGCTGACCCACCAGTTCCACGACACCATCTGCGGAACCGTCACCGATTCCGCGCTGGAGCGGGCATTGCGTGAACTCGAAGCGCTCCAACCCGGCGTTTCCGCCCCGGATTCGCTCTACAACCCCGCCTCGCATCTGCGCCGGGAAGCGGTTGAGTTGGCGGACGGGAAACGGGTGCTGGCGGAGCTCAAGCCGTTTGAAACCAAACCGTTCCTGGCGTTCGAACCGTTGCCGGAATTCGAGCCGGTTCCGGCGGGGGAGGGGGAGTTCTGCAACTCCTTCTACCGTGCCAGGTTCGGTGCCGACGGTTTCCTTGCCCGCCTGCAAACCCCGGACGGGCGGGAGCTGATCGATTCCGCCTCTCCGGCCCGGTTCGGCGCACCGGTCATGCAGAACGATTACGGCGACAGCTGGCTGCTTTACGAGGGGCCGATCGACGGCGGCAGCATGGCCGCCGCGTTCGAAGCGAACCGGCCGGACCCGCTCGAACGCGAATCCGGAGCCGACGGGCTGGTCAACCGCAAGGCGATCTATCCGGCGATCGAGTCGGTCGAATGGTTCCGGGCGGGCGGCACTCTCCGCGTCGTCCAGCGCGGGCGGCTCTGCTTCTGGCGGAACCGGGTGGAGTTCACCTTGACCACCGAATGCGAAGAACGTTCGCCGCTGATTTGTTATCGGCTCTTCATCCTGCCGCAGGGCAAACACTTCCGGCTGCGCGCCGCGTTTCCGGCGACGGTGGGGAAGGGGATCGTTACCCATGAAATTCCCTTCGGCGTCCAGCGGCGCGGACACTCGGAATTCCCCGCGCACGGCTTCTGTGACTGCGTCGACGGCGGGGCCGGGCTGACGCTTCTCAATCGCGGCATACCCGGCAACAACGTCGATGACAACGGCGTGATGCTGCTCAGCCTCTTCCGCGCCGCGGCGATGGAGTACAAGTGCGAAAGCGAACGCTCGTTCAATAACGGCGTGCCGCACACGTTCGAATACGCGGTGATGCCGCGCGACGGCGAATCGCTCGACCCGGTGGCGGTTCCGGCGGAACTCTACGTGCGGCCGGTCCATCCGGTTGCCGCGGCTCCGGTAGAGTTTGATTTCACCGGGCTCAAGCTGCCCGGCAACGTCCGGGTGAGCGCGCTCCGCGAGAGTTCGGGCGGAATCTTCCTGCGGCTTTACGAAATGCTCGGCAAACCCGCCGCATTCCGGCTCGATCCGCCGGAAGGTCTCGGGATGTTGCGCGAAACCGACGGTCTAGAGCGGCCGGTTTCGGAGCCGAAGCCCTGCCCGGCGGAACTTGTCATGAAGCCGTTCGAGATTCGCAATCTTCTGCTGACGAAATAGTTCAGTGCGAGCGGTCCGCGCTGTCGCGATAGGCGCGCGGATTTTTTCCGTAGGCTTCCCGGAATTTCCGCGAGAAGTAGTTGGAGTCGGTGAATCCGCTCGCCTCGGCGACTTCCCCGATGGCGAGCGCGCTCTGCCGCAGCAGTTTCGCCGCATGGCGCAGCCGTACCCGGAGCAGGTAGTCGCCGGGTGTGCTCCCGGTGGCGGTTTTAAAAAGCCGCAGCAGATGGTTCGGGGAGACGTGGGCGGAGCGGGCCAGTTCCGCCAGCGTGATGCGCTCGGTGAAATCGCGTTCGATGCGACCGATCACATCGCCCATGCGGAGCAGGGCCGCCCGGTCCGGCCGCGGATCTTCGCCGTAGCTCCGGGCGGCGAAGACGACGAGTTCGAGCAGCAGGGCCAGCGCCGCCGCCTCGAACCCGGGGGCGCATTCCCGCAATTCGCGTTGAAGGTTGCGGATCAGCTCTTCGGCGTGCGTCCGTTTCTCCCCGTCCAGCCGCAGCCGGTTTGCGCCCGACTTGTCGCGCAGCGCCGGTTCGAGGTGAAAGATCACGTTGTACCCCGGAATCTGCCGCAGCGAATCCAGCGGCAGCGGCAGCCGGTCGGGGTCGAACTGGACGTTGAACATCCCGACCTTGCCGCGCTCCGCGAAGTGGTGGCGGGCATGCCCCTGAATCAGGAACAGGTCCCCCGCCGACACCGGATACTCCTCGCCGTCGATGCAGTGGATGGTACTTCCCGCCGTCACCAGCACCAGCTCGCAGAAGTCGTGATAATGCTCGATTCCGGTGAGATCGTGCGGATGTTGGGCGTGTGGAGAAGGGTTCACCTCGGCCACCGCAATCGGGGTGCCGGAGGTGAAATAGTGTGAACCGAACGCTTTTTCCGGAGTTTTCTGCATCATGGTGATATCATACTGGTTTTTGTTGATAAATTCAAGGTTTCCATGAGAAAAAGGAGTATATTCCTCTTGGAAACAAACAGAAAGGGGTCTTGCCATGAGTTATGAATTCGGTTGTGTCACGTACCGTTCGATGCCGTTCTGGTGTGTCGGTTCTCCCCTGAGCGATCCCTTCGGCGGCGCAGTGCTCGACCGCTTTGACTCGCTCGAAGTGGCGAAACTCATCGCTTGGGCCGGGCGGGAAGGCTACGTCGAAGCGACCAGCTACCACGACGACGACCTGGTGCCGTGGGACCCGGAACACCCCGAGGACGACCTCGACCCGGCAAGCCCGGTTTATGCGAAGCTTCGCGCGATCAAGGCGGTGCTCGACGGTGCGGGAGTCAAAGTCCACGCTTCGATTTGCAGCCTGCACGGCCACAAGATGTTCCGCGACGGCGGGCTGTGCAATCCTGACCCGGCGATTCGGGCGCTGGCGGCGGAGAAGGTGGAACGCACGCTTCGCATCGGCCGATTCTTCGGTGCCAAATACTATGTCTACTGGGTGGCCCGCGACGGCTTCGAAGTTCCCGTCTTGACGCAATGGGAGTCGCTCTATACCTGGCTCGCCGACGGCCTCAACCATGTGACCGATTACATCCGCGAACAGGGGATGACCAACTATATCGGCGCGACCATCGAGCCCAAACCGAACGAGCCGCGCGGCCAGATGTTCTTGCCGACCAGCGGACACGCGGCGGGGTTCATCCTCGCGCGGCTCCGGGAACCGGATTTCTGGGGCGTCAACCCGGAACTCCTTCAGCACGAATCGATGGCGCTGATGAACGCCTCGATGACGGTCGGCTATCTCTGTGCGTTGAACAAACTCAAGTTCCTCCATTTCGGCTCGCAGATCAAGGCGCAGTTCGACAACGACTTTCCGCCGCTCACCGGCCCGGAAGGACTCAAGGAGACGGCGATGATGTTCCACACCCTCAAGCGGATCGGCTGGAAGGGCGTGGTCGAATTCGACTGCCACATGCTCCGCGCCGAGGGCAAACCGGGCGATGAGGAAGCCTGCCGCAAGCAGTTCATCGTCGACTGCGTCACCGCGCTGGCGATGGCGCTGCAGCTGGCCGAACGGGTGGAGCTTCCGGCGAATCTCCGTTCGCAGTCCGAGGCCGATCTCGCCTCCATCCGGCAGATGTGTGCCTTGCCTATGCCGGAAATCCGGCGGGGAGGGAAATAACATGGCGCTTTATCTCGGGATCGACGCCAGTACCCAGGGGATCAAGAGTGAACTCATTGACATCGAGCGTGGTACGACCTCCGGGTGCGCGGTCAATTTCGGCCGCGACCTGCCGCAGTACGGTTCGCCGGACGGGTTTCTCCCGAACCCCGACCCGCTGGTGCGGGAGAGCGACCCGGCGATGTGGCTCGACGCGCTCGATCTATTGTTCACGCGGCTGAAGGAGTCCGGCGCGCCGCTGGAAAAGGTGGCGGGGATTTCCGGCTCCGGCCAGCAGCACGGCACCGTCTATCTCAACGCCGGTTTCGGCAGGGCGCTCCGCTCGCTCGACCTCGGCAGAGGCCTGGTGGAACAGTTGAATCCCTGCTTTTCGCGGAAGCGTTCCCCGATCTGGATGGACCGCTCCACGCGAGTCGAATGCGATGAGCTCGACGCCCGGTTCGGCGGGCGGATTCGCGCGGTTACCGGCAGCCCGGCGATCGAGCGCTTTTCCGGCCCTCAGATCCGGAAATTTTCGAAAGAGCAGCCCGCAGCTTATGCGGAAACTGCGGTGATCCATCTGGTCAGCTCGTTTTTCGCTTCGGTGCTGTGCGGGGAATCGGCGGCGATCGACCATGGCGACGGCGCCGGGATGAACCTGCTCAATCTGAACACGTTGCAGTGGGATCTGGAGATCGTTGGATTCACCGCGCCCGGCCTTGCCGCCAAACTGCCGCCCTGCGTCTCTTCCACTTCGAAGGCGGGGACGCTGTCGCCTTATTTTGAGAAATACGGATTCGCCCCCAACACTCCGGTTGCGGTCTGGTCAGGGGACAACCCGAACAGTCTCATCGGGTTGGGGGTTTCCGGCCCCGGCTGCGCCGGGCTGAGTCTCGGAACCAGCGACACCTTCTTCGGCGCGATGCGCGAATTTCACACCGATCCGGACGGATTCGGTCATGTGTTCGGCAATCCGGCGGGCGGCTTCATGAGCCTGATCTGCTTCACCAACGGCTCGCTGGCGCGGGAGAAGGTACGGAGCGAGCTCGACCTCTCCTATGAGGAGTTCGACGCGGTTGGGGAGGCTCCCGATACGGAGTTTCTCATGCTCCCCTATTTCGAGGCGGAATCGACTCCCGCCGTGCTGAAACCGGGAGCGGTTTACGGGTTTGACGCCGGCAAGGCGTCGAAACAGGAGCGGGTGCGCGCTCTCCTCGAATCCCAGATCCTGAGCATGCGTCTTCATTCCGGCTGGCTGGGGGAAACCTTCACCCGCATCCGGGTCACCGGCGGCGCTTCGAAAAGTGCGGCGCTCCGGCGGATCATCGCCGACGTGTTCCAGGCGCGGGTGGAGACCATATCGGTCGGCAACTCCGCCGGACTCGGTGCGGCGCTGCGGGCCGCTAATTTGTTCAGCAGCAGATCGTTCGATGATCTCGATGCGATGTTTTGCGCCGCCACTTCGGTGATGGAGCCGGACCCGGCGGCGAAGGCGCGCTACGACCGGATGCTGGCGGCTTATCGAAAGATGGAACAAATTAACCGTTAACTGCTTACCCGGTGGTGGACGCGGTAGGCGCTGGCAGTCTCTCCGGTTTCCGCGCGGAAACGGCGCGAGAAATAAAAGGGGTCCGCAAAGCCGCAGCGGCGGGCGATTTCGGCGACCGGCAGAGCCGTCTCGACCAGCATCCGCCGCGCCCGCCCGATCCGGGCGTTCTGCAGATACTCTCCCGCCGGTGTTCCGAGATAGGAGTGGAAAAATCTCCGCAAGCTGGTGAGCGAGATCCCCAGTTTCTCCGCCTCCGTCTCCCAGTCGAACGGCAGTTCCGGGTTCTGCCGGATTCGGCTTGCCAGCTCGCGGATTTCCGGTTCCAGCCGCCCCGGAATGGAAAGCTTTTCTTCGAGCAGACTTTCCAGCACCAGCCGCAGCCCCATGAAATCGAGCCGGTCGGTGTTCGCCTCCGGGTCCGGGGTGGCCGCCAGCGCTTCGAATTCTTCCGCCAGCTCCCACAGCCGCCGCGGATTCCCCACCTGCCAGCAGGGTCGGTCCATCGGAATCAGTCCAAGCGACTTCAGCCGTTCGCCGCAGGTCGCCGGGTAGATCAGGTAAAGCTCCTGCCAGGTTTTGTCCGGCCCGTAATGCATCGGCTGCCCCGGCCATTGGGTCAGCACGGCCGGGGCGCGGACGGGATAGCGTACCCCGTTGAGATCGTAGAAGCCCTCTCCCTTCAGAATAAATGAGTAATTCCAACTGCCGAAAGTCCAGTTGACAATATCCCGCTTCTCCGGCAGAAACCCGATCGAATCGATGGTTGGCGCGGCGTTGAGGCGGCGTGGCAGTCCTGCCAGGTGCCTGACCATAAAATCCATTTTATTGGTTTTTTCGTCTATTGGTTTGCTTGATCTGTTGAGGTATACTATACACATCGTCCATTCATGATGCAAACGGAGGTTTTGATGAAAGACGTGATTTCGATCGGTGTGATCGGCTGCGGGAACATCAGCGACGCCTATTTCAAGGCGCTGCCCGCGTTTCCGAACGTGCGGGTCGCTGCGGTGAGTGACCTGGACAAAAGCAAATCGAAAGCGAAGGCGGAACAGTACGGATTCCGGGCGGTGACCACCGAGGAACTGCTGGCCGATTCCGACATCAAGCTGGTCATCAACCTGACGACGCCCGAATTCCACACCGCGGTCAACCGGCGGATTCTGGAGGCGGGGAAGCACGCCTACACCGAGAAGCCGTTCGGGCTCGACCGCGAATCGGGCCGAGATGTGCTCAAACTGGCCGCTGCAAATGGGTTGCAGACCGGCGGCGCACCGGACACGTTCCTGGGCGGCGCACACCAGACCTGCCGCCACTTGGTCGACTCCGGAGCGATCGGTCAAGTGGTTTCCGGCACCGCCTTTATGCAGTGCCACGGGCACGAGGGATGGCACCCGAATCCGGCGTTCTACTATCGGCACGGCGGCGGCCCGCTGTTCGACATGGGGCCGTATTACCTGACCGCGCTGGTCAACCTGGTCGGACCGGTCGCGGAAGTCGCGGCGTTTGCCGGACGTGCCTTTGCAAAACGCGAAATCACCGCTCCGGCGGCCTCCGAAACGAGCTGCCCGGTCGAGGTCGACACCCACGTCGCGGCAGTGCTCCGCTTCGCCTCGGGCGCGATCGTCAACCTCGCCATGAGTTTCGATGTCTGGAAGCACACGCTCCCCTGCATCGAACTGCACGGCACCGCAGGTTCGCTCTCGGTGCCGGACCCGAACTGTTTCGGCGGCGAAGTCCGCCTCTACCAGCCGCATCTGGCCGATTGGGCGAAGGTGAAGCTGACTCACGGTTTCACCGACAATATGCGCGGTGTCGGCGCGGCCGATCTGGCGCGTTCGCTTTCCGGCGGAGTGCCGGCCCGGGCGTGCGGCAAGCTCGCTTACCATGTCCTCGATGTGATGTGTTCGATCAGCGATTCGGCGAAGACCGGAACTTTCGTCAAGCTCGAATCCACCTGCGAGCGGCCCGCGCCGCTTCCGGCCGGATTCCGCGGTGCGTTGGAATAAAAGGAGTTGCGATTATGAAGAAACAGGCTTTCATTACCTGGGGCGGCTGGAACGGTCACGAACCGGAACAGACTTCCGCCCTGTTTGCGAAATTGTTGACCGAAAAGGGGTTCGACGTTGAGCGGGTCGATACGCTCTCTCCGCTCGCCGACGGCGAGCGGATGAAGAGCTTCGACCTCATCGTTCCGGTCTGGACCATGTCCCTCATCGGGAAGGACGAGCTCAAGGGGCTGCTGGAAGCGGTCCGCTCCGGCGTCGGCATCGGCGGCTGGCACGGCGGCATGGGCGACGCTTTCCGGCAGGAGACCGAGTATCAATGGATGGTTGGCGGCCAGTGGGTTGCGCACCCCGGAAATATCATCGATTATACCGTCGAAGTGGTCAAGAACGACCCGATCACCGCCGGGATCGGCACCTTTGCGATGCACTCCGAGCAGTATTACATGCACACCGACCCCGGCAATGAAGTATTGGCCGTGACCCGGTTCGACGGAGCCCACGCCGAGTGGACTGCCGGAACCGTCATGCCGGTGGCGTGGAGGCGCCGTTACGGCAAGGGGCGGGTCTTCTACTCCTCGCTCGGACACGTCGCCGCCGATTTCGACGTGCCCGAGGCGCGGGAGCTTACGCTGCGCGGGTTGCTCTGGGCGGCTCACGCATTGTGAAGGAACATCCGGAACCGGGCCCGGATCACCCGTTCGCGGGCCGGTGAAAACCGCCAGTTGAGATGGCTTTCATAAGGCAGGTCGCGGCGCGGCGGCAACTCGGTTCCCCCCTCGGGGTAGACGAAGCGGTCGGTCCAGCCGAACGCGGCGGGATCGGCGGAAGTCACTTCAAGTACGACTTCGCCGCAACCGCGCTTCAGCGTCACCGCGCCGTTTTCCGCCGTTTCCGGTTTTGCGTAACTGTGGAGCCGGAAATCGACGGTGACGGGTTGCTCTGCCACGATCCGGTCCTCCAACTCCAGCGTCAGCGCTTCACGGTCGAATTTCAGGGTCCGCTCCGCCTTCGTCAGCATCGGATATGCCGCCGACAAGTCGAAACGGGTCCGGCAGAAACGGCCGTCGTCGCTGAATTTCAGAATTCTTCCCACCGCCTCGGCGCTGTTTTTCGGTTGCCCTTCGCCGTCGATCAGAAAGCAGTTCTGGGCCACGGTCTGCATGGTCCAGTTGCGGTGGTGATCGTCGCCGAAGGCGTATCCGAAGCCGCCGCTCGGGACCAGCAACGCCTTGCCGCCGATCAGGATGGAGAAGTTTCCCTGGTCGGCGTGCTGGTGGCTCGGCGTCCCGTAGCGGCTGCACCGGGCGAGCACTGCGACATCGTGTTCCGGGTCGGCCGGATTGCGCCTCATGCTGAGCAGGCCCGTGTCGCGCGACAGGTAGCTTTTCGCCGCTTCCCCCGCCGCGCCGTCGCGGTTGCGCCCCTTCGGCGGCAGCGGACGGAAGACATCGAGCAAGTGCAGTTCGAAGTGATCGGTCGCCGCCGTCGCCCGCCGCGAAAATTCCCGCGCCAGCTCCGGTCCGAAGCGGTCGGCATAGACCCCGAACGGATTCTGCGCCTGGAATCCCGGCCACTCGATTTCGGTCGGCCAATGGCCGTCGCCGAAGGGGTGTGCTTCCTGACCCGGCGGGGCGAAGTGGAGGAAGAATTGCGAAACCCGGCGGTAGAACGGCTTGTCCAGGAACGAGAAGCCGGTGTGCCGTTCGATGGCGAAGAAGAACGGCAGGAACCACTTGGTGTAGCTTGACGCGTAAAACGGCCCCTCCGCCCAGCCGCCGTCGCGCCCGCCGTAGTGGGGGAAGATCGAGCCGTAGATTTCCAGTGCGTAATCGAGGTAGCGCTCGGCCTCCTCGCGCGGGAGCACGTCGGCCAGCACCAGCGCGATTTCGCCGAGGTAGCCGGGGAGGCGGCCGGAGTGCGAATTTCCCGGCTGCGCCAGAAAATCGGTTTCAACCATATGTTCGTAGATTTGCCGGGCGTGCTGGCGCAGCGTCGCGGAAATCCAGGCGCGTTCGCGGGCGTCGTAAAGCTCCCACGTCCAGTCGAATACCGCCGGGAATATGCGGCAGATGCTGAGGCCCAGTTCATCGCCCCACGGCCCGCGGATCGAGCAGGGCCCGGCCGGATTCCATTCGCAGTAGCGCAGCAGCGCATTGCGGGCGTACTCCCCCGCCTTGCGGTCGCCGAGCAGCAGGTAGCCCAGCGCGCAGGCGACCAGGTCGCGGTCGAGAAAGAAGCGCGCTTCGGCGAATCCGCTGCGGTAGTCGATCCGCCCGTCCGGACGGTAGGTGTCGGGATAGGCCATCACGCCGTCGGCCAGCGCGATGGCGATGTTTCGCTTCAGTATTTCAAGTTCCGCCGGATGGCGTTCACGGAGAGACGCAAGATCTTCTCGGTAATGGATGTGGCGCGGGTGAGCATCGGGAATCTTCGCCAGTACTTCGGCGGCGGAGGGGACCACGAACGGCCAGGCGTCTTCCGGTACGGAGAAGCTCCATTCCCCGCGTTCGGCGTCTCCGGCGAACACATTCCAGCGGTATTCGCCGGGGGCGAGCTGCTGCTTCAAACGCAGATAGTTGCGGCGCGTCTCGCCGTCAAATACAGTTTCTCCGCCCGCCTTGCAAAGCGTGACGCGATAGGCCGCGGTTTCCGGCTCCGCCACCCATTGCAGCGAGGGCGGGTTGAGTTCGACGCGTTCGCCGTTCTCCGGCATCGGGAAGACGCTGATGGCGGTCCGTTTCTGCGGCAGCTTTTTCATCGCTCGGCTCCTTCTTTACCATTCCAGAGGTATTCCCCGGTTGCGGGGTCGATGTGGCCGATCTGGTGCGCCGGGGTTCCCGCCATGATCGCGTAGTCCGGCGTATCGTGCGTCACCACCGCGTTGGCGCAGATGAGGTTGCACTTCCCCACCCGGACGCCGTTGGTCACCGTGCACCCGGAGCCCAGCCAGCTGCCGTCGCCGATGACGATCGTCTTTCCTTCGTCGCGTCGGGTGAATGCCTGCGTTTCCGGGTCGAAACGATGGTTTCCGGCGGGGAGCGAGCAGTGCGGCCCGATCAGCACGTTGCGGCCGATTCGCACGTCGCCGTTGAGATAGGAGTAGAGCCCGATGAAGCTGTTCTCCCCGATGAGGTTCGACCCGATCCGGATGATCGCGCCGGGAGCGACTTTGACGTGGTTGCCGAACCCGAGCTGCAGTGCCCGGCGTTCGTCGTCCGGCCCGTTGTCCGAGCAATTGCAATAGCGGGTCAGCAGTTCGAATTTCTCGGCGGTGACGCCGCAAATCGTCTGTTCCATATCCGGTCCTCCTGTTCTTTGCCGATTAATATAGAGGAATCCGGCCGGAAAGGAATGGCGTATTTGACCGATTTTTTATCAAAAACAGACTTTTTAATTGAAAATATAGGTAAATTGTTGTATTTTACAGAAAAACAGGAGGCGTTATGTCACTTGAGCGCCGATTTCCGGGCACCGTCGAATTTCTGTATGGAACCTATCGCGATCACGTGAGAGGAAGCCGGATCGTGCCGCACAGCCACCCCGATTACTGGCAGTTGGAAATCTGCGTCGACGGGGCGCTGACGCTGGTGTTGAGCGATGGCCGGATTCGGATGACGCCGGGGCAGGGGGTGTTTCTGCCGCCGGGGCTGCTGCACGATTTCGATTACCGCGAGTCGGAGAGCTTCGGCTCGGTGAAGTTTCAGCCCGGCGTCCCGGTCGGTGCTCTGCCGTTTTCGCTGATTCCGGAGTCGCCGCAGGCGAGCTGTTTTCTCGGCAATATCATCGCACAGCTGCGCAATCCGGGAATTGTCTCCGAAGAGTTGCTGGCCTTTTTCGTCGCCGACCTCTTCGAGTTTCACTACCGGAATCTGGAGAATGGCGAACCGCCGGTGATTCGGATGCTTCTGGGGCTGGCCTCTTCGCGGCAGCCGCTTTCCCCCGCCGCCGCCGCCCGTCTATGCGGATACAGCCGCGACTATCTCAACCGACAGGTACATAAAAGGTTCGGAGTCTCGCTCAAGAGCTGGCTCGACCGCGAACTTGCCGGACGCGCCCGGCGGAGTCTCGACTACTCTTCGCAGGGAGTCTCCGAAATTGCCGCCGAGCTCGGCTTTCCGTCGATCTATGCGTTTTCGCGTTTTTTCTCGCGGGTGACGGGGAGTTCGCCCACCGCCTACCGCAAGCGGCACGGCGCGGCGGGCGACGCCTTGTTTCTCCCCTGATGCGCTATTTCTCCAGCGTGACGGCGACGATGGCGGGGACGCCGGGCGTGTTGGCCGAGACCGCGTCGAGAGTGCGGATGATCTTATCCGGGTGCGGGTTCCGCCAACGGAGGCAGTAGAGCTGGACCGGAGAATGAACCGCGTTGGAGGATTCCACCGCGATTTTTGCCTGATCCACTGCGCCTCCCCACCAGCTGCCGATTTCGTTCCGGTAGCGGACGGGGATTTCTTCCGTCGTCCCATCTTCGTAATGAACCAGATAGCTCAGCACCCGTTCGCCCGGTTTCGGGTCCCAGCCGCAGGTGTGGAGAAAGTAAAGCTGTTTCGCCGCGGCGTTGACCGGGATGCCGCGGACTTCCGCCGGGAATCCCGGCCGCATCGTTCCGCGCAGCACGACCGCGGCGCGTCCGGCGTTGGCCGCCGGATCAATCACCGTGAAGGGCACCCCCGCCGCTGTGATTTTGCCGAGCGGCATTGCGGCGAAGTCGTTCTCCCCCTGGTCGAACCAGCCGCCTTTGCCGTCATCGGCGATCTCGTCGCGGAATCCCACATTGGCCGCGGCGGAGATGTCAAGCGGCGTACAGCGTTCTTTTGCAACGCTTTCATACTGCCGATCTTCCCGATTCCGGCGGTCGTTCTCGGCTTTCTCGGCGAAAAGTCCCGACCGGTTTCGTTTCTCCTGTTCCAGCGCCTTTTCGTACCGTTTCCGCATTTCGGCGGGCCGGATCTGCTCGACGTTCGGACGTGAAGCGCGTTCCAGTACCAGCAGAACCCTTTCCTGTGGCGGGAGATAGAGCTCCACTCCGGCGGCCAGCGCGGTTTTATCCCAGGCGTTCCCGGTTTCCGGCAGCAGTTCGCGGTTGCTGATCGGGTCGGTGAGATGAAATTCCCCGGCGTCTTCGATGTTCAGCTTGAGTCGGGCCGGAACCGGCAGCGCGTCGTTCCAGTTCACCAGAAAGACGAACTTGAAGTCGCCGCGGTCGATCAGGTGTGCTTCCGCCGCTGCGAAGTTCTTCCGCCCGTCGAGCGGTTCGAGTACCGCGTAGCGGCGCACTTTCGCTTCGGCGAGGATGGTCCGGAGTTCGGCGACGGAGGCGGGATCGGCCGCATTGAGTCGATGACAGGCCAGGTTTGAGGCGTCGAGCGGCGAACCGTATTCGTCGAAACGGAACGCGCCGTCGTCGGCGATTACCGGGTGCCCCGCCGCTGCGAATTTCCGGATCGCTTCGAGCGTGCCGTCTTCCAGATAGGTGGCGCACGGAACGACCAGCGCCTCGATCCCGTCCGGCAGCCCCTTCTTCAGATCCTCTTCGAAGACGAAATGCAGCGGGTAGTTGCCGTAAAGCAGCGCCGCGTACCAATGGAACATCTTGCGCTCGAACGCTTCGCGGGAAATCGGCAGCATCCGCAGCGTCGGGTAGGAGTAGAAGATCGCCACGCTCGGCTCCCGGAAGCGCGGGAACGGCAGCAGCCTGTCGCGGTACGGCTCCAGTTCCTCCGCGAACTGTTTGAACCCGACGAGTTCCCCGACCGGCCAGTTGTAGGGGTTGAGCGTGCTGTACGCTTTGTAACCGCCGTTGATGACGTTGGCTTTGGCGCCTTCGAAGGTCTTCCAGTCAAAGGCGCGCTTGTCCCAGCAATAGTGGTAACTGCCGGAGACGCCGTGCATGATCTCTCCCCACATCGAGGTGACGATGTCCGTGCGGCGGCTCGGCACGCGCTTGCCGAATTCGAACCTGCCGCAGTAGTGTTCGTGGTTCATCACCGGTTTGACGCCCCGGCTCAGCGTCTGGAACAGGTCGCAGATGAAGGGGTAGGTCACGTTCTCCGCCGCCGCCGCCGCTTCCATGATGTCGGTCGAGGCGAATCCGCTGTTGCCGTAGCGCCAGCCGCCCTCGATGCCGAGCGAGTCGAGGGCTTCGGCGATCAGCCGGTAGTCCATGCCCGCTCCGGTTCCCTTATAAAGCTTCATGTTGGCGGTCTGCTCGCTGAGGTAGACGTTCGGGCGGCGGTCGATGGAACGGATGAATTTGCCGTATGTCCCGAGAATTTCCGCATAGCGTTTTCCCGAGAATTTGCACCAGTCCGGCCAGAGGCGCGGGTATTGCTTGAACCCGGTCGCCTGCGCCAGGTCGTCGAAGCTGTCGAAGACGGTTTCCCACTGCCGGTTGGCCGCTTCGATGGTACCGTAGCGCTGCTTCATCGCTTCGGCGAAAGCCTTTGTGTTGTAACGGCATTCGCAGTTGTAACTCGACTCGTTGAACAGCTCCCAGACGAAAGGATTGCCGCTCTTGCGCAGGATGGAGAGCACCCCGCCCCGATAGAAGCTGCGGTAGTAGCGGTCACCCTCCGGATGTTCCGGACAGGCCGGGATGAACTCGTGCCAGTCTCCGAACCGCTGTTCGAGTTCCGCCTTGAGTTTCGGATTGTCGGCGGCGAGGCTGCCCCAGAATCCGAAGGCGAAATCGACCACCAGCGGTTCGCCGCGGAATCCCGAGTAAAAGGTGTTGATATCCTTTTCGTGCGCTGCCGGGTCGGTCACCGGCGCGCCGAACAGGGCGGCTCCGGGCAGGGCGGGTGCCGCCGAAATCTGGGCCGAGTTGAAGGCCATCGCGTCGAGCACTTCGCGGCAGGGCGGCGTGTTGTAGGCGATGTGGTCGATCTTGAGCGGGTTGGAAGACGTGCTCCAGTCGTTGTTCGCGTTCCATCTGCCGTAGAGCCACGGGCCGTAGTAGAAGACCGGGCGGTCGCCGTCGTACCAGGTGCCGTTGCGGACCGCCGGGCGGCTGAAATCGTCCCGCTCGAACGTTTCCGCTTTTTCATAGCTGCGGCGGAAGGCCTCCACTTCGGGGGAGACTGCGGGAACAGCGGGAGCAGCCGGTTGCCTCGTGCAGAGGGCGAGTTCGGAGAATACCAGCGGGCCGCCGTCCAGCGGCTCCGGCGTTTGTACGGTCAGCGCGGTCAGCCCGACGGCGGGACCAGTGAGGCGGAAGGTGTCGAGCGGGGCTTCATACAGCCAGCTCCCGTCCGCCCGGCGTTCGGGGGTCAGCACGCGAACGGCATTGAACCCGCGAAAGTCGAGGCGGAATTGAAGCGGCGAATTCCGGTTCGTCCGCGCCCGGAGGACCAGGCCCGCCGGAAGATCGCAGGTACGGTTCAGTGCGTCGGTGGAAATGCGGAACCCGCTCCATTTCGCCGCCTGAGTCGGAAAACGGAACTCCAGCTCGGAATTTTTGCCGCTGTAACGTTCGAAGCCTCCCCAGGATTTGATTCCCCAGCTCGGCGGAACGGGGGCGAAGAAGGGCAGGTGGGTCGTTGTCGCTTCGGGCATCTTCTTTTTTCCGGCCGGGACCGGCGTCGGGGCGGAAGTCTGTTCCGGGGCCGGATCGCCGATGGAGAAGGAGAGGTCATCGAAATACGCTTCCCCCGCCCCGCCCCAACCGTCGGCGCAGAGGAGCCGGGCGAAGAGGAGCTCCGCGTCTTCCGGCAGAGCGAGCTTCACCTTGAGGAACGTCCACCCCGTTTCTCCGGCGGAATCGATGCAGCGGGAGACGGCATAGTTTTTGCCGTCCTTGCCCTTGGCCCAGAAGCCGATGCCGACGCTTCCCGCCTTCGACGCTTCCACCTGCTTGACCCAGGCGGAAAAGGTCACCGTCTTTCCTGCGAGCCGGGACATCTGGTTGCCCGCGATCATGAAATCGAAGGAGTTGTTGAGGTTTCCCCGGTTGGCGTCCTTCAGGCGGAGGCTCCATTCGCCGGAATGTTTTTCCGTATTGCTGCGCCCGAAGAATTCGAACGTTTTTTCCTGTTGGGTCCGGTCCCCGAAATTCCACTGCCAGGTGTTGGCCACCGGGCGGTTTTCTTTGTCGGCCCAGGTTTCGAAGCCGGGATTGGGGATCAGGTTTTCCGCGGTTCCGGCCAGTGCGGAAAATGCGGCCAGGCCGATTGCTGCAAGGATGCGCTTTGTCATGGGGTCTCTCCTGTTTACCGGAATGTGTAGCTGCCGGGCCAGTACTGGACGACGCTTTTGCCGCGGTCGGAGGGGCGGTACGGGATGTTTTTCCCATGCGCGTCGGCGAAGAGGAAATTCGACGAATCGCGGTGATTGTTGGCCGCCTTCTGGTCGTTGAGAAAATGTCGACCGCTGAAATTGATGTAATACTGATCGGAAAGAATCTGCATCTCGCTCAGGTAGATTGCTTGCGATGGTTTCGCTACGATGGCGTCCTTCGCATAGATGTTGTTGTATGAGGAAAGTCCGGAGCCGAATCGCTGGAATTTCCCCTCGTCATAAAAGACGCCGCTCAATCCGTAACTGACCGCCACCAGGCCGCGGATATTCTCGCCGATTGCTTTCTGGCAACGGAAATAGTTGGTCCTCTTCTGCGACGCACCGTAGGACCCGATATTGGAATTCTGGTAAGCGCGGAAAGCAGGGGTCCAGTTCGAGTTGGCGAAGAAGCCGTTGCTGTCCACGATATAGCTTGACATGGTAAGTCCGAGCTGTTTCAGGTTGCTCTGGCACTGCGCCGAATACGCTCTCTCCCGCGCCTGGCTGAGCGCCGGAAGCAGCATCGAAGCCAGAATTGCGATGATGGCGATTACCACCAGGAGTTCGATTAACGTGAATTTGTTCTGCCGCATGATTTCCCCTCCGTGTCACATAATAGTTACTACGTGATGCCGGGAAATCATTCCGCATTGCGGGAACAGCTCGCCGGATATGGCGAAAAAGGAGGCGTATTAGACGACTGTCAGGCGGAACTGATAGCAAAAATCGCGCGCAATCGGTTCAATCCGAACCCATTGCGCCGATGCTGCCGGTTCTCGGAACTTAACATACTAACTATTATACGCCTTTTGCCGCAATACCCTCATTTCTCCGTCAGATACGGAGCTTACCATTTACTTTTATTATAGAAAAAGACCACACCGGAGTCAAATGGCTCCGGTGTTTTTTTTAGGATTTTTTTCTCTTTTGCCGAAAAGAAAGTCGTCTGACGCGGGGGACAAAAATTTCGGTCCCTGACAGGCAGGATGCCGGACGAGAGAGCCGATGGCTGCCACGTTTTGGCGGATTACTTGGCCGTCGGCCTGGTCTGGTTGCGTTTCATGGCGTCGAGCAGCACCGCCCGGCGCGGGGTGGTTTTGATCCGCCGTTTGTCGGCCGGGTCGGGGCCGATTTCGGCGTCCCACCCTTCGTATTCGCGGAAGGCGTGATAACTCCAGTCCCAGCCGTATTTCTCGAAGATGGAGATCGCGTCGCCGAGCCACTGTTCGGCGCCCGGCGCCCAGCGGGCGACGCCGAACTCTCCGACGTAGATCGGAACGTGATACTTCTTCTGGAATTCGATGACCGGAGCCATCTCCTTCTCCAGCATCCCCTTGTTCCACTGTTTGCCTGCGATTTCGTCGGGGTAGGCGATTCCGGCGGGCCGGTTGTGGATGCCCTGATGCGTATACTCCGCCGGGCTGTAGATGTGGAAACTGTAGATGATTCCGGGCACATCGATCGGGATCAGGTTTTCGAACCCGGCCGCGCTGCCCCACTGCGCCGATTCGACGATGATCGGCCGGTCGGGATCGACTTCGCGGATGGCCCGGGCGACCTTTTCCGCCAGGCGGTTCCAGTCGAGGCCGCCGCCTGGGGTATAGACGTAATTCTCTTCGCGGGGTTCGTTGAGGAGGTCGTAGCCGTAGATGGCCGGTTCGTTCCGGTATTTCTGCGCGATTTCCCGCCAGACGTCGGCGAGGAGCTGCTGCATCTCCGGCTCCCAGCTCAACTGGTTGCTGAGAAGCTGGTTGACGCTGGTGCCTGGGCCGACGTGCATGTCGACGACGATCTTGATTCCGTACCGGCGCGCCGAGGGCAGAATGGCATCGAGTTCGGCCAGTTTGCGCGCCACGATCTTGCGGAATCCTTCCGCCGTGGTGTGGTCTTCCCCGGCGCGGCGGCCGATCTGGAAGCGGATCAGATTGGCATTCCAGACCTCGCCCAGTTCGCGGAACGCTTCGGGCGAAAGATCGCCGCCGGACATCACGCCGCGGAATTTCGTCTCTTTTTGAACCGGCAGCCGGTTGTCGGGGCCGTTCTCCGGCACCGCCGGGGCGGGGAGCAGCGTCACCGCGACATCGTCGATTCGCAATGTCCCCGTACTGCCCTGGAGCCCGAGGCAGAGTTCGACTTTGGCCGCCGAACGCGGGATTCGGGCGAACACCGTGAATTTCTGCCAGTCGTAGCTGCCGATTTTCTTTTCCTGGTCGGGATACAGCTTCCGGCCGTCGCCGCCGGTGACGGAGAGCATCAGTTTCGGCCCGAGGAAGGAGAGCTTGGGTTTGCCGACATCGTCCGCTTTCATCCAGCCTTCGACCAGGATGGCGCGTCCGCGGAGCCGGTCGATGTCGAGCGGAATCGAGGCGAGCCCGCCGTTGTCGTCCTGGGTATTCGCGAAGACCAGGCAGCCGCTGCCGCCGATTCCGCCGGTGTTGTCCCGGCGCAGGTTGGAGGACCGGTGCCAGCCGCCGAGGGAACCCGGCGAATTGAAGTCGTTGCGGTAAGCGGTTTCCTCACCGGCTGCGGAGAAGCAGACCGCCGCCGCGAGCAGGAGGAGCCCGGAAAGTGCCGATTTCATGCGTTTGTCCTTATTTGACGTAGAGGTTGCTCCACCGGGTCTTCCAGCGAAGGATCGACGAATGGCGGAGTTCGGCGTGTCCGTCGAAGTAGACGCCGTTGGCGTTCGCCATGCCGCCGTGCCGGAAGGCGACCGGCGACCAGCTCGGATTGGTCTCCGTCTCGCCCGTGTAGAAGCCGAATTCGGCGGTCCACAGCGCCACCCGCCATTCGATGCTATCTAGGAACGCCACCGAGTTGGACGGCTGGGTGATCCGGGAGATTTTGATCGCGGTGACTCCGCCGTTGTGGGCGTCCATATTGAGGCCGTAACTCGCTTCGAGATGCTGGTATTTCGCGCTGTCTCCGATTCTCAGGAACGCTCTCGACATGGGGCAGAGCATTCCGGGGACGATGCGTTCGTCGCTGTGGTTGATGGCGGCATTTTCCCAGACGATTCCCCCCAGCAGTTTCCGGTAGGCGAGGTTCTGGTACCACGCCTTGCCGTTGGCGCCCGCGCTGATGGGAACCCAGAAGTCGCTGTAGCTGCCGGCGTAGAGCAGCCCGGCGGTTCCCATCTGCTTGAGGTTGCCGGTGCATTGGGTCTTCTTCGCCCGGTCGCGGGCCTGGCTCAGCGCCGGAAGCAGCATGCTGGCGAGAATGGCGATGATGGCAATCACTACCAGCAATTCGATCAGTGTGAATGGATGTCGCTTCATTTCGAGTTTCCTTTTCTGTCAGGGTTCACGGGTTGTCGCCGGATAAAGTGCAACTCGATCATGGGCGATCGAATGACGTTTAATCGGTTCACAGGTGACCGGATGATGCGTGACCGGCAGGCGGCGGGCGGTGCGCGGCATATCGGCCACATCCATTTCGAGCAGGTCCACGATATCGGAAACGACTTCCTCGAACCGGGTGTTGTTCACGAGCCCGTTGAATTTCCATTTCGCATCCACCCAGAGCCGGGAGGTCGAGATCAGGCAGTTCGTCAGTTCCGGATATTTGCCGATCGCCTCCGGGAATCCGATGGCCTTGCAGTTGAAGATGATCCCGTCGGGGGCGCTGCCGCGGGCGATCAATTCTCCCAGCTGCTGTTCCGCGGCGAGGTCGTAACTCAGCACGCAGTCCGGAGAGAACTCCAGCCCGGCTTCTTTGCAGGCGCGTTCGATGCCGACAATCGCCTCGGGGATATGGTGCGACCGCACCAGGGCGAGGCGGCGGCTGCCGCGTTCGATCATCCAGCGGGCGGTCTGGTAATTTTCCGCCTCGAAGTCAAAGTAAAAGCTGTCGAGCCCGGGGACATTGTTGGAGATCACCACTACCGGAACGGTTTCGGAAATCCGCAGCATATCCGGAATCAGCCGCTCTTCGACGCCCCACCAGCAGATGCCGGAAAGCATGGAGAGCTCCGGGAAATTCTCCTGCTGCGCCTCTCCCATGGTGATCATTTTCAAGAGGTTGTGATTGTCCCGCTGAAGCAGCTCTTCGCCGATGCAGCTCGCTGCGTGGAAGGCGTCGCGCGGCAGGTACGCCCAGCGGCCGTCGCCGAAGACGATGCCCCAGATCCGGCTTTCCCGCGCATCGATGCGCTCGGGGTTGCTGAACAGCCCCACCCCCGGCCGGTTGACCAGGTAACCCTCCTTGATCAGCTCCTGGAGCGCGCGCACCACCGTCGGCTGGCTGACCTCGAACTTCTCCGCCAGCTCCCGGTTCGACGGAATCCGGGTGACCGAACCCTTGGTCCGCGCCAGCCAGTCGAACACGTAATGGCGGATTCGCATATAGGTGGAAGAGGACTGGTTTTTCATCGCTTCACTTCGTTGTTGTGTATCACCTGTTATCACTTGCCTATATTATGACCGATGATGGGAGAAAAGTCAAGAGGGGAATGTCAAAAAAAGAGGAAAGTCATGCGAAAATGTCAGGCGCGGGCTTTGCGCAGGCGTTCGCGGTATTCGCGCGGGGTCGATTTGCGGTGGCGGAGAAAGTGGCGGTTGAAGTTGGAGAGATTGGTGAAACCCGATTCCAGCGCGATCGCGCTGATCGAGCGGTCGGTGTTGGCCAAGAGCTGCGCCGCCCGGCTCAGTTTGAGCTCGGTGACATATTCCACGAACCGCTTGCGGGTCGCCTGCCGGAAGTAGTGGCTGAACGCCTGCGGGGTCAGGCACGCCTGCGCCGCCGCCTCCTCGAGCGGAATCGGCTGCCCGCTCTCCAGCTTGCGGTGGATGAAGCGGAGCACCCGGTTCAACCGCTCGTCCGGCGTGACCGGCGCGGCCGACTGGTGCACGGGGGCGGTCAGCTTGCGGCGCGGAGATTCCGCCAGGCGGCAGAGAAGGCCGAGAAAAACCAGATAGCGCTTCCACCCCGCTGATTCGGCGAGTTCGCGTATGTCGGGCGCGATAGCGCGCGCGGTTTCCTCCGGGAAATGCAGCCCCGCCGCCGCCTCTTCGAGCAGCGTCCCCAGTGCTTCGAATTCCGGCCGCGCCGGAATCGCGTCGGAGCCGAACTTGACCACGGATGTCTTCGACCACTCCGGCCCGGTGCTGTCTTCGCGCCGGGTGAGATAGTGGTGCGGAACCATGCCGCCGACCAGGATCAGATCCCACTCCCGGAACGGTTCGATGGTGTCGCCGACAAAGCGGGTGCCGAAGCCGGATTCCACCAGCGTCAGCTCGAATTCGGGGTGGACATGGTAGAGGCAGTCGAGCACCGGCCCGGCCTGCGTTTCGATGCTGAACGACTCCCCCGGAGTGTGCAATACGGTTTCAAAATGGAACTTCATAGTAAAATAGTATCATAAACGCTTAAAAAATCAAGAGAGAATTCCGTATCGTCGGCGTATATTTAGCGTAGAAACATCAGGAAAAGGATTTTTTTGATATGGCAATCGTCTCGTTGCGTGAAATGTTGCAGGACGCCCGGCGCGGCCGGTACGCCGTCCCGCTGTTCGACGCCCAGAACATGGGGATGATCCGCGCCGCCGTCGAAGTGGCGGAGGAGGAGGATTCCCCGGTCATCATCGCCGGCGGCGAGGCCGATTTCGTCGGCAGCCGCCTCGGTTACTGGAAGGCGCTCGCGTTCCACGCCGCCGCCGGGGCAAAGGTTCCGGTCTGCATCATGCTCGATCACGGCGCTAGCCTGGAGAGCTGCATCCGCTGCGCCGACGCCGGGTTCACCGGGGTGATGATCGATGCCTCCGGCCTGCCATTCGAAGGGAACATCGAAGCGAGCCGCCGGGTCTGCTCCGAGATGCGCCGCCGCGGCGTCAGCGTCGAAGCCGAACTCGGCCACGTCGGCATGGCCTCGGCGGACACCGTGGCCGAGCTGGAGGGCGATTCCGCCGGGACTGTCTATACCGAACCCGGCCGCGTCGCCGAATTCGTCGAAAAGACCGGCTGCGACGCCCTTGCCGTCTCAATCGGCACCGCCCACGGCGTCTACGCCACCGCGCCGGAACTCCGGATCGACCTGCTTCGGGAACTGGACCGGATTTCCCCGGTTCCGCTCGTCCTGCACGGCGGCTCGGGGACTCCCGACGCCCAGGTCCGCGCCGCGGTGGAGAACGGCATCGCCAAAATCAATATCTGCTCCGAACTCATGAGCGCATGGAACCGGGCGGCCTCGGCCGAACTGGCCAAGGCTCCCAACGATTCGATTCACAATCTGGCGGTCTGCCGCCTCGCGGAAACAGCCGTCCGCGAGGTAATGCGTACCAAAATCCGTCTGTTCGGCTGCGGCGGAAGGAGGGGAATTGCATGAAACGTTCGTTCATCAACCGCAAGATCCGGGAGGCGATGGAGTTCTTCGAACAGGAGCACTTCCGGCTGCCGCCGTTCGCGTTCTTTCGCCGCGCCGACTGGGAGGCCCGCCGCGACGAGGCGAAAGAGATTTTCGACCTCGAACTCGGCTGGGACATCACCGGGTTCGGCAAGGACGACTTCGACCGGTTCGGCCTTTTGCTCTTCACCTTGCGTAACGGCCGGGCGGGTTCCCTGGAATACCCGAAACCTTACGCCGAGAAGATCATGATGGTGTGTGAAAACCAGGTGACGCTCCGCCATTTCCACTGGAACAAGCGCGAGGACATCATCGTCCGCGGCGGCGGCAACCTGGTCATCGAACTTTTCCGGGCCGACCCGGTGCGTTCGGCCGAGGCGGGCGGGCCGTTCGAAATCTCGGTCAACGGGATGCGGCGCACCATGCAGTCCGGCGACCGGCTGGTCCTGACGCCGGGCGAAAGCGTCTGCCTCGAGCCGATCCACGCCCACCGCTTTTACGGCGAACCGGGGAAGGGGACCGTGCTGGTCGGCGAGGTGTCGATGGTCAACGACGACGCCAACGACAACTGTTTTCTCGACGACGCGATCCGTTTCGACCCGATCGTCGAAGACGAGGAGCCGGAATTCCTGCTGGCGGCCGACTGCCGCCGCATCTATGGAGGAGGGCGGTAACATGCGCAAAGGAGTTCTCGCCGCCGGAAACTGGATCGTGGACCGGGTCAAGTGCATCGACCGCTGGCCCGGCGAAGGCAACCTCTGTTCGATTCTCTCCGAAGAGCGCGCTCCGGGCGGAGGCCCCGCCAACGTGCTCTTCGACCTCGCCGCGATGGACCCGGAGTATCCGCTCTGGGCGGCGGGGCGGATCGGCGAAGACGCCGACGGCGATTTCCTGCTGGCCGAAACCGGCAAACGCGGAATCGACGGTTCGCTGCTGCTGCGGACCCCCGGCGTCCCCACCTCGTTCACCGATGTGATGTCGGGGCCCTCCAGCCGGACGTTTTTCCACGCTCCCGGAGCCAACGCCATGCTCTCCGCCGCCGATTTCGACGCGATGTCGAACGACGCGGAATTCTTCTACCTCGGCTATCTGCTGCTCTTGCCGCTGCTCGACGCGCCGGACCCCGAAACCGGCAGCCGGGCGGCGCGGGTGTTGCGGCTGATGCGGGAGCGCGGTTACCGGACGGTCGTCGATTTCGTCTCCGGCCACCCCGACGGCTTCCGTCCGGCGGCGGAGGCGGCGCTGCCCCACACCGACATCCTCATCGTCAACGAGGTCGAGGCGGGCGGCGCGACCGGAATCGAACTGCGGCGCGGCGGAGCCCTCGCAGAAGAGCTGCTGCCCGAGGCGCTGAAGCGTCTGCTGGCGATGGGCGTCGGCGAGCTCGCCGTCATCCATTTCCCGGAAGGGGCGGCGGCGCTGGCGCGCGACGGCGCATACGCGCTCACTCCTTCGTGCAGCATCCGGCCGGAAGAGGTCGCCGGGCACAACGGGGCGGGAGACGCCTTCGCCGCCGGAGTCCTTTACGCGCTCGCCCGGCGGATGCCGCTCGACGCGGCGCTCCGGTTCGGCTCGGCCTCGAGTTATTTCAATCTGAAGTCGCCGACCGCCTCGGGCGGCGCCGTTTCCCGCCAACGCATCGAAGAACATTTGAAAAGTTGCGAATTCGGCCTATTGTAAAACGAGGCCGCAACGTAAATCGGTAAGGACTGGACGATATGCAGCATACGCTTTCCCTGAATGGAACCTGGGGTCTCACCTACGCGGAGGGGACTCCGCTCAGCTACACCGCCGAATTTTCCACCGTCAACCCCGCGCCGCTGCGGCGGCTGATGGCGGCCGAGGTGCCGGAGCCGGTCCACCGCACACTGGAGCGGCACGGCCTGCTCGACGACCCCAATTACGGAATGAACAGCTTCAAGGCCCGCTGGGTCGAGGAGTGTTTCTGGATCTACCGCCGCGAGTTCGAGGTTCCGCCGGAAGCGCTCGGCTCCGCCGTGATCGCGCATCTCGCGTTCGACCGGCTGGAGATGCTGGCGAAGATTTCCCTCAACGGCGAACCGGTCGGCTCCACCGCCAATGCGCTGGTCCCGCACCGCATCGATGTGACCGGCAAACTGCGGCCGGGGAAGAACACGCTCATCGTCGAGCTCGAAAGCGGCATGTTCGCCTACAGCGACCACCCGGCGCAGATCGGCTGCGGCGGCGAAATGGGCTACCTCACCCGGCGCAACTGGCTGCGCAAGGCGCAGCACCAGAGCGGGTGGGACTGGCACGCGCGGCTTCAGAACATCGGCATCCTCGGCGATGTCCGGCTGGAGTATGGCCCGAACGCGCTGGTCACCGGGATTTCTCTCGTCGCCGATGCGGCGGACGACCTCAAGTCCGCCCGGATCACCGTCCGCGGCGAGGCGCAGAGCTGGGGAGCGGCAGCGTCGCTCAAGCTCCGCATCGTCGAAACCGGCGACACCGTCGAAGAGAAGTTCGAACTGCCCGCCGGAGACGCGGAGTGCGAAGTCGCGCTCACGCTCGATCACCCCGCCCTCTGGCAGCCGCGCGGCCACGGCGAACCGTTCCGCTACACGGCGGAGATCGAGTTCCTCGGCAACCGGTACATCCGGAAGTTCGGCGTCCGCAAAGTGGCGGTCAACCAGGCGAAGCATCCGGTCGAGGGGCGTTATTTCATTCTCGAAATCAACAACGAACCGGTCTTCTGCAAGGGTGGGAATTTCGTCCCGGCCGACTTTTATTACAGCGAGGTGGACGGCGCGCGCTACCGCGAACTGGTGCGCCTCGCCGCCGAAGCGAACTTCAATCTGCTCCGCATCTGGGGCGGCGGAATCTATGTGACCCAGGAGTTCTGCGACGCCTGCGACGAGGCCGGAATCCTGATCTGGCACGACTTCATTTTCGCCTGTGCGAAGTATCCGGGCGAGGACGAAGCGTTCTGCCGTGCGGTGCGCGACGAGGCGCTCTCCGTCGTCCGCGCGCTGAACCATCACCCGTCGCTGGTCGTCTGGTGCGGCAACAACGAGCTTGAGATCGGCAATCTGGAGTGGCCCGGCTACCGCGACTGCCGGGTGGGGTGGACCGATCACCATATCTTCCATCACCTCCTGGCCAAGGTGGTCTGCGACGAAGCGCCGCAGACGTTCTACTGGGCGAGTTCGCCGAGTTCGCCGGATCTGCGGATGCCGTCGGACCCGACCTGCGGCGACCAGCACCCGTGGAAGGCGACGCTCGACACCCCGGGCGGAACCGATTTCTGGACGTTCCGGCGCTATTTCGACCGCTTCCCGAACGAGGGCGGCATTCTCGGCTGTTCGACCCCGGCGACGCTCCGGCAGTTCCTGCCGGAGAACGAGCGCGAAATCGGGTCGTTTTCGTGGGATCACCACGACAATCCGTTCGCGCGGCTGGAGGACAATTTCGGCACCTTCAGTCCGGAGCGCCGCCCCGGCCACGCCTACGCCACGGTCGAACTCTGGACCGGGCGCGAGGTGCGGAAGCTGGGGATGGAGGAGTATGCGCTGCTCTCCGGGCTGCTTCAGGCGGAAGGGCTTGAGGAGTACATCCGCAACTACCGCCGCCGCATGTTCTCGTCGGCCTCGGCGATTTTCTGGATGTACAACGACTCCTGGCCGGTGACCAACGGCTGGACCATCGTGGACTATTACCGGCGGAAGAAACTCGCCTACGCTCCGGTCCGGCGCGCCTTTGCGCCGGTTGCGGTCGTGGCGGTCGCCGAGGGCGACGCGGTGCGCATTTACGGCGTCAACGACAACCTCGCGCCGTGGCGCGGCGAACTCCGCTTCGGCGTATTCCGGACCGGGGGGGGGCTGCCGTTCGACCGCACCGTTCCGGCGGAACTCGCCGCCAACGCGTCGACCGTGCTGGCCGAATTCCCGAAACGGGAGTGGGAAAAGGCGGGCCAGGACAATAGCGGCGTCTTCGCGCTGCTGCTCTCCTCCGACGGGCGGACCGTGGCGGACCACCGGCTGTTCGAACGCCGCTTCCACGAACTCGGCATCGCGACGGAGCCGGAGATTCGGGTCTCGCGCAACGGCGGCTTCGTCCGTTTCGAAGCGGACGTGTTCGTCTGGAAGGTCTGCCTCGACGTGGACGGCGAAGCCGACCTGCCGGACAACGCCTTCGACCTGCTCCCCGGAATTCCCTATGAGATTCCGTGGCCGCCGGAGAAGGCGCTCCCCGCCATAGTCGCCGTTGGCAGCCGCGGTCTTATGCCGCGATGAGCCAGGCGGTGTAGGAGAAGTAGGCCAGCAGCAGGAACGCGCCTTCGGGCCGGGAGAGCTTCCACCCGGTCCGCATGAAGGGCAGCAATATCACCGAGCAGAAGAGCATCATCCCCATGTCGATCGGGCTCAACGTCACGTTGCGAAGCGGGGTGATGAGCGGTGCGATCCCGAGGATCAGCAGGATATTGAAGATATTCGAGCCGACGACGTTGCCGATGGCGATGTCGCTCTCTCCCTTGATGGCGGCGACGGCCGAGGTCGCCAGTTCGGGGAGGCTGGTGCCGACGGCGACGACGGTGAGCCCGATCACCGCGTCGCTGACGTTCATCAGCCGGGCGAAGAAGACGGCCCCGATCAGGAAGAGCTTGGCGCCGCCCACCAGCAGCCCCAATCCGAGGAGCACCAGCAGCACGGCGAGAAGCGAATGAAGTTCCTTCCCCCCCTCGCTTTCGACGGCGGCTTCCGCTTCCCGGACGATTTCGGCGCTTACCGCTCCGCTGCGCCGCGTCTGCCGGATGTTCCACAGGGTGTAGCAGATGAAGATGCCGAGAAAGATCGCGGCGGGGAGGCGGCCGACGCCGTCCGTCGCCAAGTAGAAGACGACCAGCAGCACGGCGGAGAGCAGCATCATCGGTACATCGACGCGAAAGAGCTGGCGGTCCACCTTGAGCGGCGTGATCACCGCACAGAGCCCGAGGATCAGCGCGATGTTGCAGATGTTCGAGCCGACGACATTGCCGAGGCTGATGTCAGGGTTGCCGGTGAGCGCCGCGTTGATGCTGACCACCAGTTCCGGAGCGCTGGTGGCGGCGGCGACCAGCGTGAGGCCGATGATCAGCGGCGAGATGTTGAGTTTCCGGGCGATGCTGACGCCGCCCTTGACGAGAAATTCCGCGCCGTAATAAAGCGCGGCGACACCGAGGATGCCATACAGCAGATTCAATGCGACGGACATGTGACAAATCCCTTTTGCAATGTTTTTTTAAAGGGATAATATATCACGGCGACCGCTTCGATACAAGAGGTTTCATTGCGGCAGGCTTGCAAATCGATCGCCGGGTGGTATGTTAACCGGATCATTGTTACTGCAACCGGACAAACAGGAGTTTTATTTATCATGGATATGCCGATGCTCGATGAGGTTCTGTTTTCGCGCGGTCTGATCTCTTCCGGCACTTCGGAGGCGCTGGAGCGCTTCCGGCGGAAGCTGGAAAACCGGGAGCCGGTCGTCTATGCGGCCATCGGCGGCTCGATCACCGAGGGGGCTTCGGCATCCGACCGGTCGCGGAATTACGCGTCGCTTTTCGCCGCCCGGCTCGGCGGCAAGACCTCCTGCCGGCTGATCAATGCCGGAGTCGGAGCCACGTCCAGCATGTTCGGCGCGTTCCGGGCGCAGCGCGAGATGCTCTGCGAGGAGCCGGACATCATCACCGTTGAATTCGCCGTCAACGACACCACCAGCCCGGATGTCGTCCCCGGATACGAAGCGCTGGTGCGCCAGTGCGTCGCCTCGGCGAAGAAGCCGCTGGTGATTCTGCTTTTCACCATGCGGCGCGACGGCATGAACCTTCAGGACAGACACATTCCGGTCGGCCGCCATTACGGGCTGCCGATGCTTTCGTATCGCGACGCGCTCTACCCGGAAATCGCGGCGGGCAAGCTCGCCTGGGAGACGATTTCGCCGGATGAAGTCCACCCCAACGACCTCGGCCACGCCTTTCTCGCCGCCATGCTGACGCGCTTCCTCGACACGGCGGCGGCTCCGGCGGGGGGCGACGGGCTGCCCGATCTCTTCGATCCCCGGGCCGCCAGGTATCTGGACGGCGACGCGGTTTCCGCTTCCCGGATGACCATTCTGGAGAATCGCGGCTGGACCTCTTACGACCACGGGCGCGGCTACACCGGCCTCGAATCGGCGGTTCCGGGTTCCCGGCTGAAAGTGAGCGTCGGGAGCGGGACCGTGCTGATCGGCTTCGTCAAATACGCCGGGGATTTCGGAAAGTGCCGGGTCCGGGTGGACGGCGCCGATTCCTGTGAGATCGACGGATTCTACGAAAAGCCGGAGATTCAGAAGTGGGCGGGCGGCCACACCGTGCTTCAGCCGCTGGTCGAGGCCGCGCCCGGCACGGAACACACGGTCGAAATCGAACTGCTGGCGGAACGCCACCCGAAAAGCGGCGGCAGCCAATTCAAAATCGGCTACTTTCTCTGCGGCAGGTAGCGGCGGCGGTTCGGTTTGCCGATCGTCGGCCGCGAACGGTCCGCCCGGTCGCCCATAGAGAGGCGGTCTTCCGGGACCGGGAGATTTTTCCGGCTCGAAAATGCGCGCAGTTTTTCCGGCGTCATCCCTCGTTGTGCAGATATTTGTCCAGGATCGCCTTCAGTTTTTTCGCGTCGACCGGTTTGGTGATAAAGTCATCCATTCCGGCCTGATAGCAGCTTTCCATCTCTTCTTTCAGCGCGGCGGCCGTCAAGGCGATGACGGGCACATGCCTGCCCGAAGCCCGTTCCTGTTCGCGAATTTCCGCCGTCGCATTCAACCCGTCCATGTCCGGCATCTGCACATCCATCAAAATCAGGTCGGGATTGGATTCCCGGCATTTCCGGATGGCGACTTTGCCGTTTTCCGCTTCGACAATCACCGCGTTGGGGAACTGTTTCGACAGCAGCACTTTGGTGAGCATCATACTCAGACGGACATCTTCCGCCACCAGGATGACCGGTCCGGGCTTCGCATGTTCCGGCGCAGCATCCGCCGCTGGCGCTGGCTCGGCGCCACGCATGCCGGCCGGCGGTTCCCCCTCCATCGGTTCGTAGGCGGCGGCAAAGCAGGCGAACAACTGCTCCTGTTTCACCGGTTTGGCGATGCAGAAGCGAACGCCGAGATCGTCGCACCGTTTGTGGACGTCGGGATCGTCGGAGGAGGAGTAGAGCAGAATCATCGGCTGCTGTTCCGGGGTCAGTTTCAGCTTCTCCCGGATTCGGCGGATGGTTTCCAGCCCGTCCATATCGGGCATGTTGTAGTCGCAGATGATGATATCGAACGGTTTGGATTTTTTCAGGATCTCCAATCCCGTCAAGCCGTCGCCGCAGGATTCACTGGCGATATCCCAATTGGCCAGCATATGTTCCAGGATCAGCCGGTTGTTGGCGTTGTCGTCGATGATCAGGCAGCGTTTGATATGGGAGATATCCTCATAACTGCGCGCATCTCCGGGGGCGGTGTCGGTGGTCAGGTCGAAGAAGAAGACGGAGCCTTCGCCTTCGACGCTTTCCAGCTGAATCTTGCCGCCCATTTTCTGCACGACCATATCGGAGATGATAAGGCCGAGGCCGGTGCCGCCGAATTTGCGCGTGGTGGACGTGTCTGCCTGCGAGAAGGCTTTGAACAGCTTCTCCTTCTGCGCCGCCGAGATTCCGATGCCCGTATCCCGGATGGAGATCGAGAACGTCCCCCTGCCATGGCCGAGAGGCTTGTAACGCACCTTGAGTTCCACTTCGCCTTTGGGGGTAAACTTGACCGCATTGCCCAGCAGGTTGATCAGCACCTGATTGAGGCGGATCGGGTCGACCATGGCGAAACGGGGCATGGCGCCGTCCACGTCCAGCAGGATTTCCAGTTTCTTCTTTTCCGCGGCGAACTTCACGATGTCCACGCTCTGCTCGAACAGCAGGAACATGTCGGTCTTGATCATCTCCAGCGTCATCATTCCGGCTTCGATCTTGGAGAAATCGAGGATGTCGGTGATGATGTTGAGCAGGGCGTGCCCCGACACATTGGCATTTTCCACGTAGAGCTGCTGCTCCTGCGAAAGCGGCGTGTTCCTGAGCAGGTCGGTGAACCCGATCACGCCGTTGAGCGGCGTGCGGATCTCATGGCTCATGTTGGCCAGGAATTCCGACTTGGCTTTGCTGGCGGCCTCGGCCTGCTCCTTGGCGATTTTGAGCGCCTCTTCCGCCCGCTTGCGCTCGGTGATGTCCAGATGGGAGCCGAACATCAGCAGCGGTTTGCCGTCGCCGGTCCGGGATACGACCTTGCCCCGGGCGAGCACCCAGATCCATTCGCCGCTCCTGTGGCGCATCCGCAACTCGGAATCGTAATAGGGCAGTTCGCCGCGGAAATGCTTTTCGAGCAGTTCCCTGCTGCGTTTGAGGTCATCCGGATGACAGTATTTGGCCCAGGTATCGATGCACATCGGGCCGAGTTCCTTCAGGGTATAACCGATCATCTCCGCCCATCGTTCATTGAAGATCGTCTCCCCGGTCTGGACATTCCATTCCCAGGTTCCGGCATGGGTTCCCTCGACGATACCGGCAAGCCGCAGCCGTTCCGATTCCAGTTCCTGCTCCATTTGCTTGCGCTCGGTGATGTCCTGGTTGACTCCGTAGGTCTTGACCGTTTGGCCCGCGCTGTTTTTGACCACGAAGTATTTTACGGCGATATACCCGACGTTCCCGTCGGCATACAGCATGCGATGTTCGAAGTAACGGCTGTAGCCGGGGGCCTCGGCCTCCAGAGCCCTCCGGGTTTCCTCGCCGACCATCGGCGTATCGTCGGGGTGGACAAAGCGGGCGGCATAATCGGCGACGGGCATTGTGTAGCCGCCGACTTTCTCGGCCGTGGTACGGAAGATCGCGTAAAAACTGTCCGAGAAGGTGAACATCCCGCTGGCGATATCCAGTTCCCAATAGCCCAGTTTGGCGATGTCAACGGCGCTCGCCAGCTTTGTCTCGCTCGCCCGCAGCTCCTCCCGCCGCCGGTATTCCTCGGTCACATCGCGGAACACCAGCACCGCGCCGGTGACCGCGCCGGAAGCGTCCCGGATGGGCGCGCAGCTGTCGGCGATCTGACGTTCGGTTCCGTCTCTGGCGATGAGGACCGTGTGGTTGGCCAGATCGACATTGACCCCTTCCGCAATGGCGCGAAAGACCGGATTGTCGACCGTCTCGCGAGTCTGGGCGTTGACGATGCGGAATATCTCCTGAATCGGTTTCCCGGCCGCCTCGGCGCCGGTCCAGCCGGTGAGCGTTTCCGCCTCCGCGTTGAGGGTTTCAACCTCGCCCGTCGTGTCGCAGGCGATTACTCCGTCGCCGATGGAACGGAGGGTCGCCGAGAGATGTTCCTCGCTGTCGCGCAGCTTTTTCTCCTGCGTACAGATGCCCGCGTCGGTGCGGCGCAGCATCACGAAGCTCAGGCCGAACAGCGCCGCCAGAATCACGGCGCCCGCGATGCCGCCCAACGTGATTTCGCGGTTGAACCCCGCTTTCAGTTCGGCGATGTTGTTCATGACCAGGAGGTCTCCCGTCTCTTTGCCGGAGGCGTCGGCAAACGGCGATACCGTGATGCTCCACTCGCTGTCGCCATCGACGAGATCCCGTCCTGTCGTTTCGTGATGGTCCCCCAGGGAGTCATGGTCCGCCAGCTGTGCAATGGCATCCGGCAAACGGCCCCGGCTCGCATAGATGATCACGCTGTTGGGCAGCCGGGTCCAGTCTGCTTCGCGGCCCAGGAGACGCATTCCCGCTTCCCAATCCTCCCGCCGGATCGCATCTTTTCTGATACTGACGGCGATTTCAACTCCGGGCGGCATCTGCAGTTCCCGCAGAATCCCGTCAAGCTCCTTGCCCATTTCGACATATCCGACGATATGTCGGCCGTCGAAGACGGGCTGAACCACCCGCAGGGCGGCTGTCCCGTCCGATCCCATTTCGATTCCCCAGGCCGGTTTTCCGGTACGTTCCGCTTCCAGCGCTGTAAAACGTTCGATTTTGTCCCCGCGCAATTCCGGTTTGTGAAGCCTCCGCAGGCAGACGCGATTTTCATCGTAAAAAAGGAAATCGGTCACGGATTGTTCGCGGCGCAGCACGTCGAACAGGCCCTTCCAGTCGGTCAAAAGACGCCCCGCATCTCCGGTGCGCAGGGCCTCGCGTACGCGGGCATCCAGAGCGATGGGCTCCGTGGCCATGATCAGGTCATTGGCCTGATGTTTCAGCACGGTCTTCAAGTCTCGCGCCACCGTGTCGGTCACCAGGGCGGTCCTCTCGATCACGCGATTGTAATGCTGCCGCCAGAGAAGAAGGGCCGACCCGACCACCAGCGCCAGAAGCATGACCGCCAGAAACGGCAGCAGCCGGCGCATCACCGGTTTGGGCTTGGCGGAACCCTGTCTGGCGGCAAACAGCGCCGTCAGCAGGCCGATCATCATCAGCAGTGTCACCCCCGCGGGCCAGGCGGCCCGGGCGGCCGCCCGCCACTTCCAGTCGCGGGCGGCAATATCCATCCCCAGTACGGCGATCATTTTCCCGTTTTGCGGATCGATCACGGGGACCATGGCGCTGACCCATGTCCCCCACCGGTCGGAGGAGGGGCCGACGACCGACGCGGCTTTTGCTTCGAACACGTGCAAATCCTCTGCCGACGCCTCTTCGTATGTCTGTCCGGGCGGGGAATAATCCTCGGAATCCTCCGGTTCGCTGTCCACAAAGAAAAACAAGGTTCCATCCGCCCGGCGGCCCATGAGATAGATATAGCGGCAATCCGGCTGGCTCGCACGGATGGCGGCGAACTGCTCCTTGAGCTGCCGGTAGTCCGCGGATTCGAGGTCCGCCTCCGAGCCGGTCAACATCCTGATACGTACAATGTTCAGTGCATTGGCCGCCAATTGCGCACGCCCCAGCAGCTCCTCGCGCATCTCATGTTCGGCATGAACGGTCAGCCAACAGACGCCGAGCACTCCTGCCACCAGAATGGAAACCGGTAATCCCGACAACAGACGACGGCTTTTCAGCAAACGCAAAATATTCATCCATTTATCTCATGTTTTATGTGAAACCGAATATTTGGAATAACGCTCTCCTGAACTCGGTCAGCCTGGACTTCTCGGAACTCATCTCCTTAGTAATGAATCTACTGTCATGACAGGTCGGATGGACGGTCGCGCAGTTGAAAATACCTGCGATTTCTTCGATAAACGAATCGCCTGTCCGACGAAATCAGAGCTGGTCAATACGATATCTTCTTGTTGGGGAATTTACAAGTGATTCGCGTAAAGTTTCCACGTTCCCGCCCCGGCAGCGGCGTGGTCCGGATCTCGAATTTGCAAATTTCATCCCGCGATGATATAGTTTGATTCCGCACAGGGAGTGCGGAGACAAAACAGAGGCCGGGGATGGTTCAACAAACGCCGTCGGATGGAATTGACGGCAATCGAGAGAGAGTGACAGGATGATCAGGGCAATTATTTTCGATATGGACGGCGTCCTGTGCGACTCCGAGGAGTTTATCTGCGCCGCGGCGTGTGAAATGTTCAAACGGGTCTATCATACCGTGGTCCGGCCGGAAGATTTTCTGGAGTTTACCGGACGCGGAGAAGATCGATATCTCGGCGGCGTGGCCGAAAAATACGGCATCGCGCTGGAGATGCCCCGGGACAAAAACACCACCTATCAGATCTATGCGGACATGGTTGCCGACCGGCTCAAGCCGATTGACGGCGTTCTGGAGTTTCTCGCCCGGGCCAAGGCGGGCGGTCTCCGCCTGGCGGTGGGAACCAGTGCGGACCGTTTCAAGATGGAAGTCAATCTGAAAGCCTGCGGAATCGCGCTGGAGACGTTTGACGCCTATGTGACCGGTTCGGAGATCGAACACAAGAAACCCGCGCCGGATATCTTTCTCAAGGCGGCGGCGAAACTGGAGGTGCCGCCCGCGGAATGCCTGGTCGCGGAGGACGCTCCCAGCGGAATCCAGGCGGCGCGCGCCGCCGGCTGCCGGACGCTGGGGATTACGACGAGTTTCTCCGGGCAGGAGCTTCAAAGTTACGGCGCCGAATTTACCGCTCCGGCCTTTTCCGCGCTGCCGGAGCCGCTTATTCGCGAATTGCATCTGTAAGAGAAGCGGCGGGAGGAATTCCTCCCGCCGCCTCTCCGTTTTTCCGGCTTTTATGATTCGAGTTGATAGTATCGGGCAGCGTCCGGGGGGCGGATGTTGGTGAGGTCGCCACGGTAGTGGCGCAACTCGGTCCTGACATACGGATGTTTCAGGAGCTCCGCCTCGCCGGTTCTCGCCGCCCCCGGGAAAACCGTTTGGGAAGCGTAGTGAACCAGTTTTGTGCCAGAACAAAATTTATCGACGTTACTTCGGGCAAGGCCGTCGGTCTCGTAAACCGCGGATGTTGCGCCGGGCGACGGAATCAGTCGCGGTAGAGCGCCTTCACATTGCGGATCATCAGCCGGAATGCGGGAGTTGCGCTTTCCGGCGTCATTCCGAACCGCAGTGCGGTGATCTCTCCGGGATTCTGTGAAAAGACAACCACCTTCTTCTCCCAGACATCCTTGCGCGGCGGGTCGAGGTTCTGCTCCGCATAGTTGCCGGGTCGTCCGGGAGTCTCCATCGGGGTGATGAAGAGGCACATTTTAATGTCGGCGCTCGACTTCATCTCGAAGGAGAGGCCATAGGCTCCGTTCAAGCTCTCCTGCGGGAGTTGAAGCCGGTATTCCGGGTAGGTCCACGGATGTGTTCCGGGCGGGAAGGCGATATCAAGCACGACCGCTTTCTCCCTTTCGTCGAACGCGGTATGCTTGACATAGGGACCGCCCCAGAGCTTCGGGTCGGTGGTCCAGGCGACAGGCTCCTGCCGGATCGCTTCTTCCAGACGGTGGAGCTGACGGAAGGGTACGGCCAACTGCGAAGTCTTTCGGCCGTTGAACCGGCCGGAGAAGGCGATCTCCCCGTCGACGGCGGTTCCGCAGTCGATCTTCACCGGGAATTCCCTGAGGCTCCTTGGCGCGAGAGCGACTTCTCCGGTCGGAACCCCGCCGAATGCGCAGCCCTTGCCCTCGATGACGCCCTTCTGCTCCCGGCTGGTGAGGTTCCAGACCTGAAGCACGGCGTCGGTCCGGTCGCCCGGGATTGAGATGGAGTCGCCCATGTAGGAAATTTTGCAAGCCTCCGGAAAGACGAGGTTCATAATGATCCCCTTCTCATATTTCTCCTCGTCCATCCGGATGAACGGCTTGACCGGAACCGCCGGGATATCCGCCTTGAGTCCGGAGAGTCCGGCGAGGTAGAGGGGGAAACGGGTCGACCTGACGCGCAATCTGCCGTTCTCCGGCAGCAGCATCTGCTGTGTCCCAAGCATCTCCGTTGCGGTCACTTTGGCGACGGCGGGGAGTTCGACCGTCTTTTCGAAGGCGGGTGTCGGCTTTATGCCGCGCTGCTCCTCGCTGTCCACCGGCGAGACGCTCCACAGGATCACGCTTTGCGACCCGTCCGGCTGGCGAAAGAGGAACGCCTTCACGCCTTCCGGCATCTTCATTTCACCCAGCAGTTTCGCGTCGCCGAGCTGCTCAATCTGGACCGCGAGCGCGACGAATCCCGGCTTGACGGTGAAATCGAAGCGCAACTGGCCCCACGGCTTGACGCCGCCGCCCTCATTATAGCCCGGCAGCAAAAAAAGAAAGCTTTTGTCCACGCCGGATTGCTGAAGAAGAACATTTGCTTTCGGAATGAATTCCGCGACGATCAGTTCCTGGGCCTCTGAGTGTTCCTTCAGTCCGGAAAGGTAGCAGTCAACTTCGCCGGACCCTTCCGAATGGGTTCCGAACTCGGAGAACCAGATCGGCATGTCCGGTACTTTTTGCGCCTTGAGGAACTCCCTGATCTGTGCGACCATCTCGGGATAGCCTTTGAGATAACGGTAAGTGTGTACGTTGATCGCGTCGCCATAGAGCTGGTAGTCGTTTCTGAAATAGACGCCCACGGCAGGACGGATGGGCAGAAACGCCAGTCCGCCGTTGATCAGCTTGATTTCCGGAGCGCCCTCCTTGTGACCGTAGGCGGCGGCTTTGAGCATGGCGATGTAATCCCATATTCCCGCGCCGGTTTTCCGGGGGCAGTACATGCCGGAGAGGTCCTGCTCGTTGCAGAACTCCCAGTATTCGACCTTGCCGCGCATTTCGGCGGAGAGCTTCCGGGCGAAATCGCAGATTTCCAGTGCGTTGTCGGCGAAGGGCTTGCCCGGCCGGGTCTTGCACCACTTGGGCAGCCCGCTGTACATGTCGAGCACCCCGATGCCGCGCTTCGCGTAGTTCTTCGCGTTGGCGAGATAGTAATCGAGGTCGTATTGGTCCGGCGTCCGGGCGACGTCGGGGGCGATCCGTTCGCGTACCAGGGCGACGCCGAGCCGGTCGCAGAGTTCGATTCCCAGATCGAAGTTGGGGCCGGGCGCGCGCCAGTTGAGCTCTTTGTCGCGGGTCTGCCAGGCCATCGCGTTGCGGCGGCCGTGCCAGCTCAGACAGGAGTCGATGCAGTAGGTCATGTCGGGATTTTTTTTGCGCCCTCTCAGGTCCGGCAGAATCGCGAAATTGCGCTTGCCGGTGAAGGGCATTTTCTCAGACGTCAGCGAGAGCCGGTAATAGCCGCGGGGGAGACCGGGAAGAATGAGTGTTCCCCCTCCGCCTTCGGGAAATTCCCCGGCGGCGACCTCTCGGCCGTTCCAGTCCTCCACCCGATAGGAGGAAGGGGTGTCGCGGAATTGCGGTTTCATCCGGAACGTCACTTCTTCCCCTTTTCGGTAGGCCGCGCCGGGAGCGGAAAAATCGATCGCATCGGCGACGTCAACGGTTTCATTTTCACCGCTCTTGCCATAGAGCCGGATGTTTTTGAGCTCATAGAAGAACTCCGGCGAATTCGGGTTGAACCCGATCTGGATATATTTGACTTTGGCGTAATCGATATTTTGCTTGCGGAGGTCGATTTCGATATGCCGCCATGCTCCGTTCGCCGGGGGATACGGGATCGGAATCTGTTTGCCGGCCATTTGCAGGAATGCGCGCTTGTACCCCGCCGCCGGGTCCGACTGCACTGCACGGACGTCGAATGCGATCACATCCGCCTCTTCGAATTTTTCCTTCAGCCCGGCGATGAATTCGAAGGTTGGGTAGGCCCAGCGATCCCCGGTTTCCGGCGGGAATTTGACCTCGAAGCGGACGGAGCCGTCTTCTTTGCCATACGACACCGTCATTTTTCCGGAGCTGTTGGTTTTCCAGCGCGTCGGCATGCTGAGGTTCGCGCCCCAGAGCAATCGAGGGCGCGTCTCTGTTTTCGGGAGGGCTCCCGAGAATTGGATGTTGCGTACCTCATATTCGATTCCGGGCGATTTCGGGTTGAATCCGATCTGGATCGTTTTGACCGCGGCGAAGTCAATCTTCGCTTTGGCGAGGTTGAGTTCCACTTTTTCCCACGAACCGTCTTTGGGCGGCGCCGGGAAGCGCACTTGCCGGTTTCCCGGCTGGAATTGAACGGTTGAGAGCTTGTAGCCCGCCTCCGGATCATTCTGGACGGCGCGGACTTCAAACGTCATGCTTTCCACACCGGAGAGACTCTCGCCCGGTTGCAGCGTGAAGGCCGGATAGATCCAGAAATCGCCCGGTTTCTCTGTCTTCGCCTGAAATTTCAAAGAATTTCCCACCGGATTTTCCGTGATCGTCATTGTTCCCGAACTGTTCGGCCGCCAGCGGTCCGCGCAATTCGTCTCCGTTGACCATGGGAATTTCTCCGAACCGCACAGAACGACGGCAAGAAGGCAAAAGGCGAGTGTGGTCGGAAACTTCATTTGTTTTAATGTCCTTTCAATAGGCGACGGTGAGGATTTCGGAGTTGCTGACTACGAATTTCCAGCTTCCGGCGTTCTTGAGCCAGCGCTTGGCCACCTGGTGCGGGTTCAGCGTTTCAGCGTGGCCGTCGCCGAGGGCGAAGTTGCAGCGCGACAAGTGGGCGAGCGAGGTGTAACTGCTGTCAAGTTGGGTAGTCCCGCAGAAATTGTAATTGCTCATACCCTGATTGACGCCTTCGTAGATCATGGTGTCGGCGAAGACCGGCAGCGTCGCCGGGTTAGGAATCTGCAGGATTTTGATTGCCACGGTGTAACTGCTTGAAGTCCCCTCGTAGGTGAACCACGGATTGGAAGTCAGGCTTCCTCCGCCGCTGCAATATCCGAGATTTCTCGGCGTGATCCAGTAGCGGAAGAGCCCCCCCTGCGAGGGCGCGATCATGCCGTAGGTTCGCCAGAAGCTGGTGGATGGCTTGACCGTCGGACAATACATGACTTTCTGCGGTAAATATTTATTTTGCATCAGAATCTGGCTCCATGGCATCAGTCCCCCGTTTGCGCCGAGGGAGTAGATGAAAAGGCCCTTGTAATCATTGGCGTAAAGTTGCTGGCCCTTCATCAGTTGCGACTGGTTGGCCATACATTTTGTGGCATGTCCCCGCGCCCGGGCTGAATTCAGCGCGGGCAGCAGCATTGCGGCCAGGATGGTGATGATGGCGATTACGACGAGGAGTTCGATCAGCGTGAACATACGGTTCCGGTTTTCGGCGACTCTCATATTCTGCCTCCCTTCGGTTTTGTCTGTTTTGCTTGGCTGTTATTAATTATATTCGATTTTCCTGAGGGATGCAAGACTTGACAGGTGAAATAAATGATGGTATAATAGCACAAAGTAATGATTTCGGAAACGGGGAGGCCGAAGTGGATTATCAGATTGTGTTTTCTTACGCGGGGCATTACGCCGACGATCTCCCGGTTCCGGTGCACTCGCATCGCGGGACCGAGCTGGTGTATGTGTCGCGCGGGTCGTGCGTGACCGAGTTCTCCAACGGCGTCAGCCTGGAGGCGAAGCAGGGGACGGTTTATGTCACTCCGCCGGAACTGGTTCATGTGCAGAAGAACCTGACGCCGGATTGCGAGACCTTCTATTGCGTCATGGAGTTCCTCGGCGACGCGCCGGATACTTCGCTGCGGACCATCGACGCCTCCGGAGACGCTTTGATCGACCAGTGGTTCCACAACCTCTGGGAGCTCAACAACAGCTACGAGCCGGAGCAGGCCTCGATGCTGCTCCACACGGTCTGGCTCCGGCTGGAGCAACTGGAGAAACATCGGCTCCAGCAGGACAGCCACCACGCCGGCGTCGTCCGGGCGGTGGAGTTCCTGAAGCGGAACTATATGAAGCAATTTTCCATCGCGGAGCTGGCGGAAGAGATCGGCATGAGCCAGAGCCATCTCAACGCCTTGTTCCGCTCCGAATTCGGCAGCGGAGTAGGAGCCTGGCTGACCGCGCTGCGGATGAAACACGCGCGGCGTCTGCTTTTGAACCCCTATTACAACATCGCCGAGGTGGCGGAGAGGTGCGGGCTGCCCAACCCGAACTACTTCGTCCGTCGCTTCCACGCCTACCACGGCGTGACGCCGGGCGCCTATCGCAAAGATCCGTCGAATTATGCCGACGCCATCCGCACCATCCCGTCGATGCCGGAACGCTCCTGAATGGCGAGAAAACGGGGCGATATGCAAATTTCATCCGGAATGAGTATCATTATGAAACGGATATGGAGGGAAATACGATGAGAAGAACCGCACTGTTTTTGATTGTTTCAATTGTTTTGTCGTCCACAGTTTGCCATGGAGTCATCATTGGTTTCTTTCCCGGATTTGACAAGTTGATTGAGAGAGCGGACGCCATTGTCATTCTGGATATCGAACGGTCGTTTGGGGATGGTATATCATCGACTCTTTATGATACTTATGAGTGCTATATCTGTCAGACCTTGAAAGGAGAAATCCCGATCAACCAGCGAATTCGCCTCCAACTCATGGATGCGCGTACTTCGTTCGTTCCGCCGTTTGCTCCCAGGTCCACCCATCTTGTCTTTTTGACCAAAAAACTAACGCCGAATGAGCCGACGGATTATCGCAGTCTCAGTATCGAGGGAGCCAATGTCCTGATCTCGCCATTTGGAAATGAAAAAATGCCGGAAGGGACCGTCAAAGAAAAAATTCAGGCCGTGCTCACACGAACGCTCGAATACAACAAAAAGCAATATGAGAAGGAGCAGACGTTTCTCAAGAAAATGCTGGAAGAGTCGAAACCCGTTCCGGCGAAACCGTCACCGTAAATGAGGTTCCGGTTTCATCCCGCGTGATTTGCTTTTTTCAGGCTAGCATGATATACTTCATTCGATTTCAAATTCGAATGAAAATCAGGGGGGCTGACCGATGAAGAGTGTCGCGTATCTGAAACTGGTTGCCGGTGCTGTGGTTCCGTTGGTTCTGCTCTGCTCCTGCGCTTCGTCGGAGCGGATGCTGCGGCTCTCCGGCGGGGCGTCGCGGCCGCCGGATGCTTCACGTCTCGCCTCTTCGCGGTGGAGTCACTCCAATCGCATCACCCGTCCGCTCGATCTCGGCGGCGAACTGGTCAATCTGTGGCCGTTCTATTACCGCAACGACGATTACGTTTCGGCGCTCTGGCCCGTCTTCGACTATGACGGTTACGGGCTGGCGGTGCGGCCGTTCTTCAACTGCGAGGGGGACGAATACTCGATCCTCTTCCCGCTGACAGCCTGGAATCCGGTCAACGGTGACGGCTGGGGCGGCATCGCCTACTGGCGGCCGAAGGCGTTCGGCATGTTTCCATTGTTTCACTCCGGACCGGAGGTCACCTATGTCCTGCCGGTCTGGTTCCGGAACCGCCCGACTGAGAAACTTCTGATTACTCCGCTCGGCGGGATGACGTGGGGAGACGGTCCCGCCGCCGGAATGTGGGGGCCGGTTCAGTGGGACTCCGCCGATGGAGAACACAGCGTACTGCCGCTCTGGTATTACGGGCGGACTTACAACTGCCTCTTCCCGCTGTATTATTATGGCTACAACGGAGACAAGCGCCTCCTGGTCACTCCGGTTGGCGGGATGACGTGGGGAGACGGTCCCTCCGCCGGAATATGGGGGCCGTATCAGTGGAACTCCGGCAAGGAAATACACCGCGTGCTGCCGCTCTGGTATTACGGGCGGACTTACAACTGCTTCTTCCCGTTGTACTATTACGGTTCGCACAGCGGGCGGAACCTTCTGATTACGCCGCTCGGCGGCGGTTCGTGGAACGAGTCCGAGCGGACGCTGGTTTTCGGCAATGTCTATATCGGACGCGAGTCGTTCGGCGCGTTCCCGCTGTTTCACTGGGGACCGGAGTTCCACCACATCGGCCCTGCCTGGTGGACGAAGAAGGGCAATCGCGGCTTCTTCCCGATCTACTGGGATGTGGATGACGTGCACACCGTCATCCCTGTCTATTGGAACTGCGGAAGGAGCGATGACACCGGAATCTACCCGCTTTTCAATATTCCGCTCGATCCGTCGAGGGGGGAACCTGCCTACTGGGCGATGCCGTTCTTCCTCTACTTTTCACCGCGGACGGATTCCCCCGACCGGTCGATGAAGTTGCTCACTCCGCTGGGAGGCTGGGGGCGCGACAGTAAGGGCGAAATCGACTTCTGGCACCTGCTCGGCCCCATGCTGATCCGGAATTCCTCGGAGACCGGCTCCTCGACCGGCGTCGCGCTTATCAACTGGTACTGGCGCTCACGATACCAGCGCTGGAACGACACTTACCGTCTGGAAAGCCTCGTTCTCGACCCTGCCGCATCGGAGATGGTGCGCCGCGAGGCCGCAGCGCTTCTTGCGCCGGGCCGGGAATTCGCCGAGGTCGAAAGCGAAATTGCCGAACGCCGGAAGACCCAATGGCGTCGCGGCTGGACCTCCTGGCCGTTGCTGTCCTGGAAGGAGACTCCGGAGAAATCAACTCTTGCCGCCCTGCCGCTCGATCCTTTTTTCAACTTTCCGCTCTTGCAGTATGAAAGCAAGAAGGATGATTGGTCCTGGAATTCCTTCTGGCTGTTCGGCGGTGAACGGAAAACGGTGCAGGAAAACCGATCGGGGATTCCTGTCGAACAAATCCGGTTCTACGACCTACTGAATATTTGGAACGGCCGGGCCGTACAGGGGCTGGAACGGCGTGCGCACGATCCGAAATACACCCCGCCCCCGGCGGAAAAGGAGTTGGCCGGGCGGCTCGTCGAAGCGGCGAAAGCGGCGGAAATCGAGTTGAATCCGGACGACGCCGCCGCGGCGAGGAAACTGGAGGCGGAACAGAAGGCGCGGATTTATAAAGAGACGACGACGCGCACCGACTATTATCTGCCGTTCTGGTACAGCACCGTCCGCAACGGCAAACTGACCAGCTGGTACGCCCTGGGCGGAATCCTCGGGTACGGGCTGTGCGACGAGGATGAAACCAGTTCCGAATTCCGCATTCTCGGGGTGCTGGCGCGCGGCAAGACCGACGGAACCCGGCGCGAGCGGCGGATTCTGGAATACCTCTACTTCTCGGAAGAGGACGGGGATTCCGGCCGCACCACGGTGTTTCCCTTCCTGACCTTCGAACACAAAGGCGAGGCGGAGCATTCGTTTTCGTTCCTGTGGCGGCTGTTTTCGCTGCGTGAACGGAACGGAGAACAATCCGGCTACCTGTTCTTCTTCCCCTTCGGCGGGAAGGAGTGAAATCCGGTGAACCCATGACGAAATCAATGAAACCGTCATTTTTCGTAAGATTGTTATGTGCGTTTAAAAGCGTCTTTTTTATAGGAATCCGGCCGCACAGGATATTTGGGATTCGCGTGCATTGTGAGAGGAATCCCAAAGAAAATTATCCGAAGATTCATGATGCTCTGGCCTTGATCCGGGACTTTGATGATGCGCTTTTCTCCTTTGTGACGCGCAATATATGGGCAATTTATTACATTCATGACAAGAGAGGGCCGATACACCGCATAGATCGGGAAGGCCGATTTGTGATCATTACGATGTGGCCCAATGCATATCCGTTGTTTCTTGCCGCTGAGCTTGTTCGTCTTTCCTCGTACATTGCTTCGTCTGAGGAACGGGGCTCTCCCGGAGCCCAAAAGGCGGAGCTCATTTTTCTGATGAAATTGGGAACGGAAGAGTCTCGGAAATTGGCGGAATATGTAAATTCGAATTCAAGCCCTCAAAATCGGGTGGACGACCTCAGCGTTTTGGAATCCGCCGAAATCATAAACCGGAAGGACCGGTATTACTGATCCCATTTCAAGTGCGGGATTTTTTCTTCCCGGGGAAGAGCACCGGATTCGAACATTGCCGATGATCCCGATAAAACGGAAAAAACAGGTTGACAGCGGCGTTCCGGCGGTGTACCTTGATTGGAAAACCATGATGGGAGACACCATGACGAACGGACAGCACCTGCTCACCTATCGAACCCCGGCACGCTGCTGGGATGAAGCGCTCCCCGTCGGCAACGGCCGCATCGGGGCGATGATTTTCGGCCGCGTCGCCGAAGAACTCGTCGAACTCAATGAAGACACCCTCTGGTCGGGGCGGCCGCGCCATCTCGATGACGACGGCTATTTCGATAAATTGCAGGAGGCGCGCGCGCTTCTGCGGCAGAAAAAACTTCATGAGGCGGATGAATTCATCTCCCGGCGGATGCTCCATTGCGACAGCCAGGGATATCTGACCGCCGGACGGCTCCGGCTGACCTTCGCCGGAGACGGTGCCGGTGAGGGCTATCGCCGCGGACTCGATCTTGCCGACGCGGTCTGCTCGAACCGGACCGATTCCCGCCGCTGCGAATGGTTTGCCTCCGCGCCGCATCAGGTGCTGGTCATGCGCTGTTCCGCCGCCGCGAAGGGCGGGACGGCGTTTTCGCTTTCGCTTGATACGCCGCTGGTTTACGAAACCGGAACCGACGGCGCCGATCTGTTCCTGAACGGAACCTGCCCGGTTCACGCCCGGCGGGATCTGATTGTGCAGACCGACGACGCCGGGCGTTCCGGGGTCCGTTTTCAGATCCGGGTGCGCGTGCTCGCCGAAGGCGGTTCCGTCTCAGCCGGGGGAGGGCGGATTGCCGTCTCGGGCGCGGACTCGGCGGTGCTGCTTCTCGCCATCCGCTCCGATTTCGCCGGGTGGGACCGCGACCCCGCCGGGGAGTTCCCCGCCGCCCTCTGCCGGGCGGATCTCGACCGGGCCGCCGCGGCCGGATACGACGCACTTCTCGCCGCTCATCTCGGCGAATACCGGTCGCTCTATTTACGTTCTTCGCTGGAACTGCCGGAGTCGCCGGGAGACTCTCTTCCCACCGACGAGCGGCTGCGCAACTGCCGCGACACGTTTCCGCCCGCACTGGCGGCGCTGCTCTATCACTTCGGGCGGTATCTGTTGATCGCATCGAGTCGCCCCGGCACCCAGCCCGCCAATCTTCAGGGAATCTGGAGTCCGTATCTGCTTGCTCCCTGGGCCAGCAATTACACGACCAACATCAATCTGGAGATGAATTACTGGGCGGCGCTGCCCGCCAACCTGGCCGAGTGCGCCGAACCGCTGCTCCGCTTTGTCCGCGAGGCGGCGGAGTCCGGCCGGGAGACCGCCCGCCGTCTCTACCACGCCCGCGGCTGGTGCATGCATCACAACAGCGATCTCTGGCGCTACACCTTTCCGGCGCAGGGGCAGGCGCGCTGGGGATTCTGGCCGCTCGGCGGACTCTGGGTCTGTCGCCACCTCTGCGAGTATTTCCATTTCACCGGAGACACGGCGTTTTTGCGCGAATTCTACCCGGTGCTGCGCGGCGGCGTCGAGTTTGCGCTCGATCTTCTGGTTGAGAACGAGCGCGGCGAGTTGGTGATTTCGCCGTCGACTTCCCCCGAGAACGGCTTTATCGACCCGGCCAACGGAAAAGTCACCACCGTCTGCGGCAACGGCAGCGCGATGGACCTTGAACTGGTCCGGGAGAGCTTCGAGCACGTCATCGAAGCGGCGGAGACGCTCGGCGAGGAAGATCCGCTGATTCCGGAACTCAAAGCCGCGCTCGCCCGGCTCCGCCCGCTTGCCATCGGCGGCGGGGGACAGCTGCTCGAGTATGACGAGAATTACGAGGAAGCCGAACCGCGTCACCGCCATCTCTCGCACCTCTACGGCGTCTATCCCGGAGAATTTTTCACTCCGGACCGGAATCCGGAACTCTATGAGGCCGCCCGGGTCTCGCTGATCCGGCGCGGCGACCGCAGCACCGGCTGGGCGATGTGCTGGCGGCTGGCGCTCTGGGCGCGCTTCCGGAACGGGGAACATGCGAAGAGCATTCTCAAGGAGTTCCTGACTTTCATCGATCCGACCGCCGGGCTCTCCTATGACGGGGGCGGCGGGATTTACCCGAATCTGTTTTCGGCGCATCCGCCGTTTCAGATCGACGCCAATCTCGGCGTTCCGGCGGCGATCGTCGAGCTTTTCGTCCAGAGTCACCGCAAAACGTTGGATGGCGTGACGATCATCGATCTTCTTCCCGCGCTGCCGCCGGGCTGGGAGGAGGGGCGTCTGACCGGAGTCCGCGCCCGGAGCGGCGTCTTCCTCGACCTCGAATGGAAGGGCGGACGGGTCTCCCGGCTCTCGTTGCGGGCATCGCATCCCGTTGCGGTGGAGCTGCGTGGAACGGCGTTCGACGGGCGGGTCCAGGTCGGTCCGGGTGGACTGGTCCTGCCGGCCTGCCGCTGAACGGAGTTTTTCCGTTTCCCGTTGAGGAGAGAAATACGGATTTTATCATATAATAATCCGTATTTTTCTCTTGCATTCTCCGAGGGGGCGTCCTATATTACCCGGAGAGAAGATGAACGACCGGATGAGTTTGATGAGCAGCGACGGAGCCGATGCGAAACAGGATTGGACACTTTGCGACGCGGAATTGCCCGCCTGTGCGTTTCACCCTGGTCGAACTTCTGGTGACGATCGTCATCATCATGATTCTCGCCGCGCTGCTGTTCCCGATGATCCAGCGCAGCCGGGAGAGCGCCCGGCGCACCAAGTGCCGCGGCAATCTCGCACAATTCGCTTCGGCCGTTCTGCTCTATGCGAATGACTGGCAGGGCTTTTTCCCGTATTACCGATATGACTTCACCGCCGTCGATTTTTCGACGGAGTTCCGCTTCTTCTGGGTGCTGACCGGGCCATACCTGCCGTATTCCGGCAGGGTCTACCAGGATTATCCCGGCGGACCGGTGGCGTGGAATTCGAAAGGCGTGCCGACCGAACTGCTCTGCCCTTCCTCGGAAATGAGTTATGAGAACGACAATACTCCGATCGCGCTGGCCAATCTCTACAAGGCGAGGCCGACGCGGGGCGGCGTGTACCACACCGCGCTGATCGCACGTTACATCGTCGATGCCCGCACCTATCTCGGGGCGAGAAAAATCAGCGGAATTTCGTCGCCATCCACCTATTTCATCATCGAAGACGCCGGATTCAACGATCAGACAGACGACCGCGAGCTCCCTTACTGGAAGGGCCCGGGATTCATCGACGGCAATTACAAGTGGGGGCACGGCAAGTATTACAATGTCGCGTTTCTCGACGGACACGTCAAACCCTATCAGCGCAAACGCCGAATGTTGAGCTGGGAAGCCTCCTGCACCCGCAATTTCTCGCCTTGAGTCTTCAGCGCAGTTTGCGGATGATCTCTTCGCGGCGGCGGAAGAGATCCTGCAATTTCTGCATCTCCTGCCGCATCTCGTCCTGAGGCCGGATTTCATGGGAGGCCCGCAGCTTCCAGAGCCCGGTGCAGATCATTTCGTCGATCTGCTCGGACCCCTTGACGCTTTCGGCGGCGAACCGGGCGGCTTCGGCGAGGCGTCCGCTTTCGCGGATCAGCTCCGTCTGCTCGGGGCAGCGCGTTTTGAGGTCCGACAGCAGCGCCGCCGATTCCAGAGAGAATCCGGTTTTATTGTAGCCGGTGGCGGCGAAAGCCGGTTCCGCCCCGCCCTCGCGGTCCGCCAGCCAGAGGAGCACCTGAAGCAGCAGCCAGAACAGCAGCCCGGCGGACTGGACGATCAGCAGCGTTTCCGAATCGCACCCGTGCGAGTAGGGGATCAGCATGATCAAGGTGAAGCCGAGGTAACTCACCGCCGCCATGCCGCTGCCGGCGCGGAACAGGGGAAGGCAATCCTCCTCTTCGCCTCCGATCCCGGCGGCGGAAAGGCCCATCATTCCTTCGGCAAGAAGAATCGGAGCCAGCGTGATCCAGAATGCGAAATCTCTTTCGGCCCCTTCGATCATCATCATTCCCACGGCCAGCGTGAGGATGATAAGCAGCAGGGCGGCAAACGGAAACATCAGCTTCGGTCTCGCGGACATGGTCCCCATCTCCTGTTGAGTTTGGTTCCATTCGGCAAACAGAATCCTGGATCGACGGAACCCCCTGTCCCGCCGATAAATCCGATATTAATGATTAAAATAAACCCGTTCCGGAAAAAAACAAGCGCCGCAACCGGATTGAATCGCTTTTTCATCATCAATCTTTCGTCGGTTCCCGGAGTTTGATGAATTTTGCGAGTTTGCATGGCGAAAGACTTTAAATGCGCGGGTTTCGGGTGTATATTAACGCTTTCAGGAAAGGGGGCCTGCTTTTGCGAATTTTATTTGTTTGCACCGGCAACAGTTGCCGCAGCCCGATGGCGGATCTCTATTTCAACGCTCTCTGCCGCCAGGCCGGACGCGACGATATCGTTGCATCCTCTGCCGGGATCTACGCCTGGGACGGTTCGCCGATTTCCCGCCAGGCCGCCGCGGTGATGGCGAAGTACGGCATCGACTCCTCGCAGTTTCGCGCAACGCGGTTTACGCCCGGTCTCGCCCGCGAATGCGACCTCCTGGTCGCCATGACCTCCTCCCACCGGGCGGCAATGGCGGAGATCGCCCCTTCCGAAGCGGAGAAGATCCGCCTGTTGATCGAAGACGGCGTGCCGGACCCGTTCGGCGGCAGCGTCGAACACTATCTCTCCGTATTCGAAGCGATGAAACCCGCGCTGGAAGCGCTGTTCCGCACGGTGGCGGGTTCCGAATCCTGACAAAGCAAGCGTAAGTTACGTTTTTTATATCCAAGGAGTACACACATCATGATGGAAATTACCGACTGGTACGGCAAAACCCTCCGGGTTGCAATCGGAACCGACCACGGCGGGGTCGGCCAGAAGCCGGAGCTCGCTACCTACCTCGAACAAAAGGGATATCAGGTCATCGACTGCGGCCCCTTCGCCAACGATTCCTGCGACGACTATCCCGACTTCGGCATTCCGGCGGCGCGGGCGATCACCCGGGGTGAAGCCGATATCGCCGTGCTGATCTGCCGTTCCGGCGTCGGCATGGGGATTCTGGCCAACCGTTTCCACGGCGTCCGCGCCTGTGTTGCGAGCGACCCGGAGCTGGCGAAGAAGAGCCGGCTGCACAACTGTTCGAACGTTCTCGTCCTCCCCGGCGACGTGCTCGACACCGAGGCGATGAAAAAAGTCGTCGAAACCTGGCTCGACACGCCGTTCAGCGGCGACGAACGCCATCTCCGCCGCCTCCGCAAGATCGAAGTCCAGACCTACGACGAGATCGCCGCACTCCGGTTCGCCGACCCCGAAGTGGCCAAGATGATCGACAAGGAAGCCGAACGTCAGGCCGACGGCATCGAGCTTATCGCCAGCGAAAACTTCGCCTCGTGCGCCGTCCGCGCCGCACAGGGTTCGGTGCTGACCAACAAGTACGCCGAAGGTTACCCCGGCAAGCGTTACTACAACGGCTGCGAATTCGTTGACGAAGTGGAACAGCTGGCGATCGACCGCGCGAAGAAGCTCTTCGGCGCCGAAGCCGCCAACGTTCAGCCGCACTCCGGTTCGAGCGCCAACCAGGCGGTCTACATGGCGCTGGTCAATCCCGGCGACACGGTGCTGGCGATGAGCCTCGACCACGGCGGCCACCTGACCCACGGCCATCCGCTCAACTTCTCCGGCATGCTCTACAACGTCGTTCCCTACGGCGTCAACCGCGAAACCGAGCGGATCGACTACGACGAAGTCGAGCGCCTCGCTCTCGAGCACCAGCCGAAGATGCTTCTGGCCGGAGCCTCCGCCTATCCGCGGACCATCGATTTCCCGCGGCTCCGCGCCATCGCCGACAAGGTCGGCGCCAAGCTGTTCGTCGACATGGCGCACATCGCCGGTCTCGTCGCGGCCAACGAGCACCCGAACCCGGTGCCGTACTGCGACGTGGTGACCACCACCACCCATAAGACCCTGCGCGGACCGCGCGGCGGCCTGATCCTCTGCCGTGAGGAATACATCAAATCGATCAACTCCAAGGTGTTCCCCGGCATCCAGGGCGGACCGCTCGAACACGTGATCGCGGCCAAGGCGGTCTGCTTCGGCGAAGCGCTGACCCCGGCGTTCAAGGCGTACCAGCACCAGGTCAAGCTGAACGCGGCGAAGCTCGCCGCCGAACTGGCCAAGCGCGGATTCCGCATCGTCTCCGGCGGCACCGACAACCACCTGATGCTGATCGACCTTCGTCCGAAGGGCGCCACCGGCAAAGTGGTCGCCAACGCCCTCGACCTCGCCCGGATCACCTGCAACAAGAACATGATTCCGTTCGACCCCGAGAAACCGTTTGTCACCAGCGGAATCCGGGTCGGCACCCCGGCGGTCACCACCCGCGGACTCAAGGAAGCCGAGATGGTGCGCATCGCCGACTTCATCGAGCGCGGCGTTGCGGTGCGCGAGGACGAAGTCGCCCTCCGCAGCCTCGGCAACGAGGTGAAGGCGTTCATGGCCGGCTTCCCGATGCCGCAGTTCTGAATCCCATCAATTGAGGAACAGCGAAAATGATCGACATTAAATTCATCCGCGAACATGCGGAAGAGGTCAAGGCGAACTGCATCCGCCGCGGATTTCCGATCGACATGGACGAGCTCCTGAAGCTCGACGCCGACGCCCGTCAGCTCGGGCAGGAAGCCGAGGCGCTCCGCGCCGAACGCAACCGCCTCAGCAAGGAGTGCGCCAAAGACCCCGCCGCCCGCGACAAGGTCAAACAGCTCAAAGAAGAGCTCTCCAGCAAGGAAGAAGCCCTCGACAAGCTGAAGAACAAAATTCGCGAAGTCGAAATCCGCATGCCGAACATGCTCGCCGCCGATGTGCCGGACGGGCTGGACGACACCGGCAACGTCGAGCTCCGCAAGGTCGGCGTCATCCCGACCTACGACTTCAAGGTGCGCGACCATCAGGAACTGGGCGAACTGCTCGGCATCCTCGATATCGCCCGCGGCACCAAAGTCGCCGGAGCCGGTTTCTACTACTGGAAAGGCAAGGGCGCCATGCTCGCGCAGTCGCTCTATTTCTGGGTCCAGCGGGTTCTGACCGAACGCGGCTTCACCATGTTCATGACGCCGTGCGTGGCCAAGGAACGCACCCTCTTCGGCACCGGCTACCTGCCGTTCTTCGCCGACCAGACCTACAACATCGCCGGCGAAGACCTGGCGCTGATCGGCACCTCGGAGCAGACCCTGGTCGGCTACCACGCCGATGACCTCCTCGACGCGGCGGAGCTTCCGCTCTGCTACACTGCCTTTACCCCCTGCTTCCGCACCGAAGCGGGCAGCTACGGCAAGGCGTCGCGCGGAATCTTCCGCGTCCACCAGTTCCACAAAGTCGAGCAGATCGTCTTCTGCAAGCCGGAAGATTCAGTCAAGTATCACGAGATGTGTCTGGCCAACGAGGAATACCTCCTCCAGCAGCTCGGCATTCCCTATCACGTGGTCAACGTCTGCGTCGGCGACCTCGGCGCACCCGGCTACAAGAAGTATGACGTCGAAGCCTGGTTCGCCGGGTTCGGCGGCTATCGCGAAGTCACCAGCAATACCAACTTGACTTCCTTCCAGAGCCGCCGTCTCAACATCCGTTACAAGGATGGCGACACCCGCGACTACGTCCATACCATCAGCGCTACCGCGGTTACCGACCGCGTGATGATCGCTATCATCGAGAACTTCCAGCAGGCCGACGGCACCGTCATCGTCCCCGAAGTCCTCCGTCAGCTTTGCGGTTTCGATCGCATCGAACCTCTCGCCAAATAATTCTCTGGCCGTGGGAATCGGAGGGGGCACTTCGTCCCCCTCCAAACCTCCTCCCGACCGGCAGGGTGCCGGTGCCGGGTACTAGATTCGCATCAAATGCTGCGCATTTGACGCTCCGACTAAGAAATTCGGGAGGTTATGCGGGGTTCCGGAGGGCGCAAAATACCGCTCCGTCGGCACCTCTCGCCCCTCCTATGAGAGACTATTTGTCAAGAGTGTTTTTGTAAAAAATCGTTTTTTTAAGAAAATGAGCCTTGGCGATTCAAAACGTTGCAGCTGTCTTGCTCCTATTCGCGCTCTGTTTGAGGGATGCCATTCCCGGCGCATGATAAAGTCCGTCACGATGCTTCTATCTTTTTGACGAGTTTTTTTTGTATCTTGGCTGATCTTAACTCAGGGGCAAGGCCGAAGTCATCGGGACTGGACATTTACAACGATGAACTCTTTCCTCTTTTCTTAAAAGCAACTCTCCTTGATTCTGAATTTTTGACTGACGGCTATTGCCTTGAATTCAGGCGGATTGTATCCGGTTGCAATTTTTCCGGGTCGCTTTGAAATGCGGATCATACGAAATTTCCGGATTCTTCCACAACGCGTACAGAACAGTAACCAGCTTTCGGGCCACGGCGACTTTGGATTTCCGCTGGGCAATCTTACCTCCACGTGCGGCAATCCGCTGTCCGAATATTCTCAAGTCGCAGTCAGGTCCGAAGTTTCCCATAATGTAATTTGCGGCTTGTATCAGCAATTTTCTCATCAAGGGATTTCCACTTTTGGTGATGCCGAGTTGTTTATCGACTTCTCCTGATTGATCCTGGCGCGGGACCAGGCCGAAGAGAGAACTCACCCGCTTCCCGCTGGAATAATGCTGCGGGTTCCCGACCAATAACGCGAACGTCAAAGCCGTGATTTCGCCGACTCCGGTGACTTGACGGAGCAGCTTTGTTTCGGGATACTTTTTGCATAACTGCCGGATTTGCCGATCATATTCCTTGATTCCCAACGCGAGATAGTGCAGTTGCTGGAACAACGGAGTGAGCAATGGTTTGACCGATTCCGGCAAATCGGCCGCCCCGGATGCGATGTTGTCAACGGTAAGCATTTTGTCCGAAAGTCCCAGTGCCCGAAGATGACCGCGAATCGTATTGATGATGCCGGTTCGTTGCCGAACCAGAAGATCACGTGCTTTTACTGCGACAAGATCGCGCTGCCGTTCTTCATTGATCGGCTTGACCGGATGCAGCAGATTGCGGTTGAGCTGAGCCAATTCGGCCAGATGCCTGGCATCCAGGGCATCGTTTTTCTTATCCGCCGCGTAAATCAGCCGCAAGGCTCTGGCATGGGCGACAATTACTTCAAAACCGAGGCTTTCAATAAACCGGCTCATCCACAAGCTATGTGTTCCGGTTTCCATCACGACGCATACTTTGCGAGGATCATTGAATTGACTCAAAAACCGGGAGATTTCGTTCCGGTCATTTGCTATCGTGACTTCATTCTTGCAGGAAACGTCTCCGCAAACGGCATAAACTGCGATTTTTTTCTGAGAAATGTCGAATCCAATGTAGACTTTTTCGTTTTTTGCAGTAAATTTTTTCATGGTTTGCCTCCTTTGTGTTTGAGCCTTGAGCTCGTTATAATTGTGGCTGATTCAGACCACGTTTTCAAGGGAGGCAAACCTTTTTTTTCGAGAAACACATAGTTACCTCCGCGTCTCTCATAATATCTTTTTTGGGGCGAGAGGGCACTCCTCCGCCTGTTTTTGCAGGAGGTTGGTTGGCACGGTGCAAGACCGTTGCAAAAGTACGCGGTAATTCTGCTCATGTGGAGACCTCTGCAAGGTCTTTTCAAGCCACTTTGTATATCCGATAGAATCACCGTACGGTTTCCTGCCGTCTGGCACGAACTCATTTTCGTGGGTCATGCACGGTCAAGGGCCCGCAAAGCCGCACGCCATGCGCGACCCACGAAAACGAATCCGCCGCAACCGGCCATGAACGTTCCGCAAGCCTGCCAAGCCCGTTTATTGATCTCCACACGAGCAGACCTGCCACGCACCCCCGCAACGGTCTTGCGGTCGGTTCTCATTCCTCCTGCAAAAACAGGCGGAGGAGTGCCGCTTTTCCGCAAAAAAGCGGAAAGGCGTGCCGACGGAGCGGTATTTTGCGCCCTCCGGAACCTCGCACTACCACCCGAATTTCTTAACCGGAGCGTCAAATGCGCAGCATTTGATGCGAATCTAAGTACCCGGCACCGGCACCCTGCCGGTCGGGAGGGTTAAGGGAGGGCGAAGCGCCTCCCTTATTCCCACGGCGTTTTAAGGTTCGACGGCGATTTCCCACATGCAGTCCCAGATGGTTTTGAGGAGGAGGAAGAGTTCGCCGCTTTCGATGATCATGGCGTAATTTTCTTTGAGGGCGGAGATGACGGCGACGCGGTCGTCGTAGAGATAGACTCCTGCGGCGTTTTCGAGGATGGGTTTGGGCAGATAGCGGATGCGGCGGAGGTGGCGTTCTCCGGACTGCATATAGTCGAGCATTTCCTCTTCTTTGCCACGGATGCGGATGGCGTTGGACCAGACGCCGCGGCTGATGCGTTTCTGATAATAGTCGCTCAGGTGTTCTTTGCTGGAGTTCTGGACCATTTCGCGGACGCCGCCGAAGTAGAAATACTCTTTGGTCTGGGTGGAGAGGAGTTCTTCGTCGACGGCTTCCATGCCTTCCCGGCCGATGTAGACGCGGACGCGGGGGCGTTTCTCGCCGCCGCGGTAGAGGGCCTGGAGGTCGGGCAGGAGGCCTTCGAGGGTATTGCGGCGTTCTTCTTCGGCGATTCGCAACCGGTCGGGACTTTCGGCGGAGAAGAGTTTGCGGCCGCCGGAGTAGGTTTCGCTCACCAGCGAGCGTGCTTTGAGTACGTCAAGCACGTCGTACACGGTGGGGTGTTTGAGGCGGGTGGATTTGGCGATGTCGATGGCGGTTCCGCTGCCGAGTTGCAGTAGAGCGAGATAGACTTTCGCCTGCCGTCCGTTCAGACCGAGTTTTTCCAGTTGCTCGATGATGTTCATGCTTGCGTTCCTCCGGGATGTCGTAATAATCCGACATCATCTGTTTTGGCATTACCGGTTGAAATTGTGCTTATGAAACAATATACTATAGTTGTTATTCGATTTCAACCGACATCTGGAAGGGTGGATGCGCATCATGACGTTTACGGCGTTTTTCCTGGTTTTTATCTCGGCGTTTCTCCATGCCGGATGGAATTTCTTGAGTAAGAAGCAGGTTCCGTCGCTTGCTTTTTACTCGCTGACGAGCATAACCGCGACATTATTGAGCCTGCCCGGATTTTTGCTGCTCGGGTTGCGTTTTTCGACGCTGCCGGCGGTGTTCTGGCCGATCTGGATCGGCAGTCTGGTCTTCGAAGTCATTTACGTCTACGGGCTCGCCCATGCTTACCGGCGGGACGACATCAGCCTGGTTTATCCGCTGGCCCGGGCGCTCCCGGTGCTGCTGACGGCGATGGTCACGCTGGCGATCGGGATCGGCGCTTCGCCGGGCGGAAAGGCGCTGGCGGGGATGGTTGTCCTGAGTTCCGGGTGCATTCTGCTGCCGGTCCGCAGTCTGCGGGATTTCAGCCGGAACGCGTTTCGCTCCGGCGCGCTCAAGTACATCCTGCTGGCGGCGGTGGGGACGACCGGGTACACGATTCTCGACAGTATGGCAATCCGGCTGATTCGCGCCAACGCGGGGATTTCGGCGATTTCGTGCTCGATCTCCTACCTCTTCATGATCGAAGGAGGGCTGGCGGTGTCGTTGCTGACTTTGACGGCATGGAACCCCGCCGAGCGTGCGGAGTTCAAAAAGCTGTTCCTGAAATCCGCAACGCCGATGGTTTCCGGAATTTTCTCGTCTTCGGCCTACGTGCTGGTCCTGCTGGCGATGAGTTATGTCACTAATGTGAGCTACATTCAGGCGTTCCGGCAGATGAGCCTGCCGCTCGGGGTGCTGGCCGGGGTCGCGCTGCTGCACGAACGCCCCGGCAAGCCCCGGCTGGCCGGAATCGCGCTGGTGATCGCCGGGCTGGTGATCACCGCGCTCGGGGCGTGAATGACATTACGCCCCGGCAAGTTCAGTTGGCTGCGAAAACCTGGAAGTAGGTCTGCATCGAATTCCGATAGCGGCCCAGAACCGTCGCCGCCGCCGCGGATTGCGGATCGCAGAGACTGAGTGCTTTGGCCGTATAGATCTCTTTCAGCTGCGCATTGCGGACCGAGGTGTCGATGACCGACCCCCGCACGCCGGCGAGCACATCCCGCAGGGTTTCGAACGCATGGCCGGTGAAACCCTCCGCCGCCAGCAGCCGCTCGAATTCCGCCGCCGCCGCCTTGTCGGGGTTGGCGATGAAATAGAGTGAAACCGCGCGGAAGTGGGAGAATTCCCGGGCGGGGCGGAGGGTTTTGAGTTTTTCGAGCACGGCCGCCGACGGTCCTCCGAGGCGGGCGAGGGCCATGATCTGGACATCCAGCTTGCTGGCGCTGCGGCCGAACTGGCCCATGCCGTGATAGTCCCAGCCGGAATCCCATTCCGAACCGGCGATGGTATGCTCCAGCAATTCCCTGCCGGTGTTGTCGCCGAGGAACGCCAGCAATGCGGCGGTTTCCGGGCGGGGACCGGCGGAAAAGTCGGCCCGCGCTTTCCGGATTGCCGCTTCGGGGTCGAGGAATGCCGAGGCCAGTTCGAGATGGGAATCGTTCTCGTCGAATCCGCCGAACGAATCGTTGTCGTTGAGGATTTCCTGCGGCAGAATGTTTTTCTCGATCAGTTTTTTCTGGAGGTCGCGGATCGGAATTTCCCGCAGCGTCTTTCCGTCGCGGGCCGCCATGGCGGCGGCCGTGCCCGCCGCATACCCCTGGTTCTGGACGTCCGGCTGCATCCGGATCAGCGGCATGCAGTCGCGGTGCGCGCTGACGCCGAGGCCGGTGACCAGCACGCCTTCCCAGTTTTTCGGCAGCAGCGCCCGGAAGGGCACATGCGCGTTATAGGGCTGGTGTTCGGCGGGGTTGAGCAGGAACATCGGGTGGCAGACGAAGCCGTGGGTGTCGAAGTTGCTGCGGGCGATCACCATGGTATCCTCATAGCGGCGGTGGGCGAAGAAATCCATCGGCTGGAGTTCGATTTCGCCCAGGATGCGGCGGCGCTCGCGGCTGTCGATGATCTGGGCGACGTCGAAGTGGTTGGCGAATTTGTCGTGCGCCATGGTGAAAGCAGCCGTGACGTCGACCACGTCGCAGTCGCAGGTAAAGAGATAGTCGCTGTTGAAGCAGGGGCGGTCGAGTTCGTAGGGGGAGAGGCCGACGCCCTGCACCGCCGGTTCCTTTTCCACCAGCGGGCGGGTGGGGGCTCCGGCGGCGGCGGCGAGATCGGCGTTGCCGCTGGCGTCGACCGAATGCTTCGCCGCGACCAGGTGGACTCCCCACGGCCCGGCCAGGATCGCGCCGCAGACCCGGTTCCCCTGCTTGAGCGCGCCGACGGTGAAGGTGTTGAAGCGGACTTCGCAGTTTGAATTCTTCAACTCGCGGGTGAGCCAGGCGCTTTTTCTCTCCATCGGAGAGTTTCCCTTGAGCGGCTCGTAATTTTCAATCGGGGCCATTTCCCCGATGCCGTAATCGATCTCGGCGGTGAAGCCGCAGCAGTTGCCGAACCAGTAACTGGCGATGCGTCCGGCGGTGGAGACTCCGCCGGGAATGCTGAGTTTCTCCGCACAGAGGGTTTTCGCCCCGTTGCGGCCCGCGGCGATGGCGGCGGGAGCGCCGCCGGTTCCGGCACCGCAGACGAAGACGTCATATTCGGCGTCGATCGGGAGCGAGTTCAGTTCAAAGGGAACGGTGCGGCACGATTTCCAGCGCGGCAATGTGTCGACCGCGGCGGCGTCGAATCCCGGATTTCTCGAACCTTCGCGGAATGACGCCGGTTCCCCGGCGCTGCTGCTGCGCACCCGGTCGGCGATTTCCTCCACGGAAGGGAGGAGGGGGGCCGGAGCGCTTTTCGCAAACTCCCAGGTGCATTCATCGGCGATGCGCAGCGTTTCCGGCGTCCAGGCGAGCGTGCGCATTTCCAGGTCGATTCCGCTCAGTTCCGCGACGGAACCGGTGGCGAGTTGGTACGCTTTTTCGAACGTATGGAATTTCATGCCGGAAGAAATTGTGGTCAGTTTCACCGTGCATCGGCCGCTCCGGTCGGCGGGGAGGGGCGGCATGGCGTTGACGACGCATTTGGCCGCAACGGCGAAAAAGCCGCTGCGTCCGGCGAAGAGATGACCGCAGACCGCGCCGTTGGCGTCATACATGGGGGCGACGGGACGGTTCTCATAAAGATACTCCACTCCGGCGGAGATCAGGGCGGAGTCGAGCATCTGCTTGATCCCGGCCGGGTTGGCGTTCCACACGGTGAGTCCGAGTTGTTCGCCGAGTTCCCGGATTCGATCCCGGTTCAGGTCCAGCGTGGCGCACAGCTCGTTGCCGAAATAGGAGTAGGGCGTGACGCAGAATACGCCCAGCCCGGCCCGGCGGAGCCGGACGGCCAGACCGCAGGCGTCGACGGTTCCGCCGATCATCAGGCAATCGGTTTCGGTGATCACGGGGACTTGGATCTTCATCGGATCTGCCTTTCGATGTGCATTGTTTCTTTGAAGTACAATGAAAAAATATACTTCCCTCCATCCGGATATACAAGCCGAAAACGCCCGGTATCCGTGCTGTTTTGAGAGGATTTTGATGCAGGGGAATCTCTGCCTTCTGTTTCACCCGGTGAGAAGCACGGGGCCGGCATTTTCTGTGGCGAGTGCATTCCGGCGTTTGTCCCTTTCGGTTCTGTTTCGTCGGCGGGGACGTTTCAAATCGCGACTTTCCTTGCTTTTTTTTCTTGACGCGGCGCTTTTTTCATGTTATTATATGGTAAGATAATGAAATGTCGTGCCGGAAACGGCCAGATTCAACCTATCCCGGGGAGTTTGTTATGATGAAGAAGACACTTGCAATTGCTTGTTTCGGGGCGGTTTGCGCGTTCGGCGCATGGTCCGCTTCCGCCGCCGAAGGTGTGGTTGCCGCGGATTTGCTCAATATCCGGGTGCGGCCCGATCTCAAGTCCACCGTGGCGGTCAAACTCGACAAAGGGTACAAGGTCGAAGTGCTCGGGGAATCCGGCGAATTTTTCGAAATCGCCGCTCCGATCATCTCTCCGGTGTACGTTTCGGCGGTCTACCTCGATGCCGGGACGGCCACTGCTCCGCTTAAAATGTATGTCGCCGGCAACCCCGCCGCCGCCACTTACGGCACGCTTCCCAAGGGGACGGTGGTCAAGCTGATCGACATCGACCGTTACGGCTGGGCGAAGATCGAGCCTCCGGCCGGAACCAAACTTTACGCGGCGAAACGTTATATCAAAGTGACCGGTGAAATTCCGAAGCCGGAAGAGGCGAAACCCGTTCCTCCTGCGAAGGTTGAAGAGAAGAAAGAGGCTCCCGCGGGCGTGACCCCGGCGGTGAAGGCCGAAGAGAAGAAGGCTGTGGAAAAGCCTGCGGCGAAGGTCGAAGAGAAGAAGGCGGAGAAACCGGTTGAAAAACCTGTTGTCATGGACCCGGCGACGGAAAAGGCGCTGAAGGACCTCGGCATCGATCTCTCGAAGGGCGCGGCGCTTTCGGTGACCGGAACGCTGCTTAAGCTGGACACCACCACGGTTCCGGTCCTGGGCTACGTCCTGATGCGGAACGGTACGCATGAGTACTACCTCTGCGCCGACAAGGTCGCGTTCGACAAGCTGGGCAGTGCGCCGGTGGCGCTCAAGGGGCGTTCGTTCCGGGTTCCCGGCTGGCGGGTTCCGGTGTTCTACGTCGAGTCGGCCGCCGCGGCGAAATAATGACCGGAGGAATCGGAGTGAGGGCAGGGCGGAATCTCCGTTACTGCCCGTTTTGGGCGGATTCTCGGAAATCTTTCCCCGCTTTTCCGTTTTCCGCTTGAATAAATCGGGAATGGATGTATTTTATAATTTCTGTATTTGAGCAATTTGATAACGGGAACATCAGTTTCAGAATAGAAGGAATCAAAGCATGAAAAGAACGTTTCAACCCTCGAATCGTCGTCGTAAACGCCGGATCGGTTTCATGGCCCGCATGGCCACCAAGGGCGGCCGCCTGGTTCTCAAGCGCCGTCGTCAGAAGGGCCGCGCGCGTCTGAGCGCCTGAGTTATTGATCGTTAACTGCGGGTTTCGGCGGTATGCCGCCGGACTCGCGTCGGAATCGGCACAGTGAAGAAAACGCTCGTGAAAGCGGACAAGATCCGGTTGAAAAACGAATTCGACCGAATCCGGCGGGACGGGAGTAAGCTGGTCGGTTCCAGAATGTTGGCCGTGTATGCTCCGGCTCCCGACGGGAAACTGCGGTGTGGAGTCGTATGCGGAAAGAAGTACAGTCTTCTGGCAGTCGAACGCAACCGGGCGCGCCGTCTCCTCTGGGAGAGTTTCCGGTTGCTGAAGGACCGGATCGGCGTCTGCCACCTGCTGCTGATTCCCCGCTGGAAAATGGCGGATGCGAAGCGGCAGGAGGCGACCCGGGAAATGCTGCAGCTTCTGGTGAAAGCCGGGTTGATTCCGGAAGAACTTGCGGGCTCTCCGCCCGAGTGCTGATTGGGTTGATCAAGATTTATCAGTGGACGATCTCGCCGCTGCTGCCGAACTGCTGTCGGTTCGAGCCCTCCTGTTCCCGGTATGCCGTCGAAGCGCTGCGGGTGCATGGGGTATTGCGCGGGAGCTGTCTTACTGTCTGGCGGCTCCTGCGCTGTCAGCCGTTCTGCAGGGGCGGCTGGGACCCGGTTCCGCCCCGGTCGAAGCCTCCCGCCGCCCGCTGAACGCCGGCGTCCGGGGAGAGTCCGGGCGGATGGCCGCTTGCAAGTGCTTATTTTCCTGCACAGGAACAGGTTTACAACAGTGAAATTTGATAAAGAGACGTTTGTTTTCATTGCCGTCTGCGTCGTCATCCTGATCGTCGGCAAACCGGTGGCCCGCCAGTTCGGGCTGATTCCCAAGGATGCCGAACGCGACGACTCCGTCGCTGTCTGGACGGCGGAACATCCTCAGCCGGAGCCTTTTCGGATTCTCAGAAATGATCGGATGATCCTGACTTTCGTCCCGGAAACGGGCAAGATCGACCGGATCGCCTTTCCCCAGTATCTCGACTCCACCCGAAAGTACCGGATCGACCTCTACCAGGGTCTGACCGGGGTCGGCGCTTTTTCGGTCTTCGACGCGTCCTCCCCCTGGACGCTGGTCAAGGTGGAATCCGAGAAGCTCGACGATGCGAAGGGCTACACGCTCACCCGCCGTCTCCGCAACGCCTCCGGCGGCGAGTTCCTGCTGACCCAGGCATGGACGCTGGAGTCGGATTACCGGGTCTCCTGCGCTGTGACGTTCCGCAATGCGACGGCGATTCCGCTTGTGTTTTCACAGCTGGTCGTCAACGGCGGCGACCTTGCGCCGTGGGCGATGTATTCGGGCGACATGGTGCGGATTCCCTCGCACCGCATGGATGCGCTGACCGTAGCGGGGAAATATCTCGACAAGAAAGCGGGCACCGAGAAGGATGACGGGTCCGCTTTCTACGTGGTTCCGCCGCCACAGGTGGAGTGGGCCGGAGTCGGCAACAAATTCTTCTGCTCGCTTCTCAAGGCGGAAAAGCCGTTCACCCTCTATCAGAACCGGTTCCTCTACTGCGGGCTCAAGGAGAAGAACGTGGTGGCCGAAGTCGGTGCGCAGTATCCGAATTTCCTCCTCGGTCCGAACGGGGAGGCGACGTTTGAATTCCAGGCCTATTACGGGCCTAAGATCATCTCCTACCTGAACGGCTTCGACCCCGGCGCGGCGCGCGTCATGCACCTGGCCTGGGGGCCGCTGGACTACCTGGCCCGGGGGCTGCTTTGGGTTCTGGTGGCGCTGCACGGGCTGATCGGTTCCTATGGCGTGGCCATCATCGTTCTGACGCTGGTTGTCCGCGGGCTGTTCTACCCGATCACGGCGAAGGCGAACGCTTCGATGCGCAAGATGCAGACCATCCAGCCGAAGATGAAAGAGATCCGCGAGAAGTACAAAGACAATCCGCAGATTCAGATGAGCAAGATGCAGGAGCTTCAGCGTACCGAAGGGGTCAATCCACTCGGCGGCTGCCTGCCGATTCTGCTTCAGATTCCGGTGTTTTTCGCGCTGTACGCCACGCTGGACGGCGCGGTCGAACTGCGCCAGGTATCATTTCTCTGGGCGAAGGATCTCGCCGCGGCTGACACCGTGATGACGATCCCGCTCTACTTCTTAAATTTGCCGATCAACCCGCTGGCCCTGATTATGACCGGGCTGCTGGTTGTTCAGCAGCACATGACCCCGATGTCGGTCGATCCGATGCACAAGAAGATGATGTTGGCGATGCCGATCATCATGCTTCTGTTCCTCTACGATCTGCCGTCGGGCCTGACGCTCTACTGGAGTGTCAGCAACCTCTTCAGTATTATTCAGATGCGCTTGCAGAGGCGCCACTACAACGACCAGGGGACGAAGCCGGCCGGAGCTTCCGGGAAGTAACACCCCGCCTGTAGAAAAGGAAAAACGGAATTATGTCGGAAAACGCAAAATTCGAAGAACAGAAAAGCAAGATCATCAAGATTCTCACCACGATGTTCGATTACCTCGGACTGACTGCCGCTCTCCGCGTTGAGGAGAAGGGCGGACGGATCGCGGTGAAGATCAGTTCGGAAGACGCCGGCCGCATCATCGGCCGCAAAGGACAGACCTTGGAGAGCCTCCAACTTCTGTTGAACCGCATCATGTTCAAGGACGACGAAGAGTGCCCGCATATCATGCTGGACATCGACGGCTATGCCAAAGGCGAACGCGGAGCCCGCACCGGCGAGCCTGGCGAGGAGCGTGAGTACCGTGACCGCGGAGACGAAGGCGGGGAACGCCGTGCGCCGCGCGAACGCCGCGAGCGCCGTCCGCGTGAGGATGATCACGAAGAACATCTTTCGACGAAGGATCAGCTGGAACAGCAGGCGCTGGACGCCGCGAAGGAAGTCAAGCGCTGGGGCGAATCGGTGACGCTGCCGGAGATGAATGCCCACGATCGCCGGATCATCCATGTGACGCTGAAGGACGATTCCGAGCTGACGACCGAGTCGATCGGCGAAGGGGCGATGAAAAAAGTCGTGATCGCGCTCCGCAAGGAGGATTGATTTCAGCCGGTTCCAGCCGGAAAAAGCTTGAAAATCGGATGATTTTGAGCTTGCAATCCGTGCGATTCGGATTATATTAAAAACATGTAATCGGGGTGTGGCTCAGTCTGGCTAGAGCGCTGCGTTCGGGACGCAGAGGCCGGAGGTTCAAATCCTCTCACCCCGACCATTCTTCGAAATTCTCAGCCGACCTGAAAACAGGTCGGTTTTTTTTTGTGTAAAATTGATATCGCACAAACGTTGACATCGATCGCGAGGATCTTCACTGACGCGGAGATTGGTGGCACTCTTCACTCCCTGCAGCAAAAAAAAGTCCGGCGCATTTGTTTTTGTCGACGACAAAAACAAATGCGCCGTAACCCGGCACCGGCACCCTGCCGGTCGGAAAGGTGGTTTGGAGGGAGGGCGAAGCGCCTCCCTCCATATTCCCCTCTTTCCCCTACTTCTTAATGCGCCAGTCGAGGGCTCCGACCGGGCAGGCTTCGATGCACTGGCCGCATTCGGCGCAGCTCGTCGGGAAGCCTTGTTCGAAGGCGGTTCCGACGCAGGTGGCGAAGCCGCGCTTCTTGGTCGAGAGCAGCGTCTTGTTGACTACTTCCTTGCAGATCTTGACGCAGACGCCGCACTTGATGCATTTGCCGCGGTCCTGGATGATCGAGGGGTGGCGGATGTCGTAGCTGACCGGGAGCCGTCCGCCCTTGATCGCGTCGGCCTTGCAGCCGTAGGTGTCGCCGTGTTCGCGGAGTTTGCAGTCTTCCTTATCGGTGCAGCTGCACTCGATGCAGCGGGTTCCTTCATGCAGAATCTGCGCCCCGGTCATGGTCGAGGTGACTTCCTTGAAGGAGTTCTTGCGCAATTCGAGGCTGATGAACTTCACCTCTTCGCGCGCATCCTCCGACACGTCGTCGCGGAGGAAGACGAGATCCTCCTTCGTCAAATCCTGCCATTTGCCGCGGCTCACGTAGACGGTGTGCTCGATCGGCAACGCCTTGCCGAGCAATGTGTTGACGACTTCAAGCGCGGCCTGGCGGCCGGAGGCGACGCCTTCGACCACGGTCGCCGCGCCGGAGAGACAGTCGCCGGCGGCGTAGAGTTTTTCACCGAACTTGCAGCTCCCTTCGGCCACATCGACGTTGCGGAAGCGGTTGGTCGGGATTCCGGCCGGGGCGTTGGTCCCCTGGCCGATCGCCGCGATGACGGTGTCGGCCTCGGTCTCGAATTCGCTGCCCGGAATCTCCACTGGCTTGCGGCGGCCGGAGGCGTCGGGTTCGCCGAGCTCCATCCGGCGGCAGGTGAGCACGAGTTTCTCGCCGCGCTTCTCCACCTTGACCGGGGCGACGAGGAAGTGGAAGTTGACGCCTTCTTCGCGCGCTTCGTGAATTTCGATCTTCTCCGCCGGCATTTCGGCTTCGGTACGGCGGTAGAAGCAGTTGACGTCGGGGCTGCCGAGGCGGACGCTGGTACGGACGCAGTCCATCGCGGTGTTGCCGCCGCCGACCACGATCACCTTGCCCGGATTCGCCGCGGCGTTGTTGTGCGTGGCGACTTCGTAGAGGAAGTCGATGCCCTGCTTCGCCAGCTCCTCACCCTCGCAGCGGAGGCCGGAGGCCTTCCAGCAGCCGACGGCGACGATCACCGCGTCGAATTTTGATTTGAGTTCGTCGAGCGAGAGGTTTTCGCCGAGCTTTTTGCCGAATTCGAACCCGATTCCCATTTTCGGGAAGTGGGCGAGTTCGCGGTCGAGGACCGCCTTGGGCAGCCGGTATTCGGGGATGCCGTAACGGAGCATGCCGCCCGCCTTGGACTCGGCTTCGAAGACGGTCGATTCGATCCCTTCGAGCCGCAGGAAATAGGCGGCGGCGAGTCCGCCGGGGCCCGCGCCGACGATGGCGACTTTTTTGCCGGAGAGCGCCGGGAGCTCCTCCATGTATTCATCGTAGTGAAGGTCGGCGGCGAGACGCTTGAAGTCGTTGATGGCGACCGGTTCGCCGTAGACGTTGCGGCGGCAGTCCTTCTCGCAGAAACGCGGGCAGACGCGGCCGATCGACATCGGCAGCGGAATCCGCTTTTTGATGATCTGGAGGCTGTGCAGGAAGTCGCCCTTGCGCCCGGCGCGGACGTACTCTTCGACATTCGCGTGGGCCGGGCAGGCGACCGTACACGGCGCTTCACAGTCGCCGGAGTGCTCGGAGAGCAGCAGCGAAAGCGCGGTCTTGCGCATATCCAGCACTTCGGGGCCGGAGGCGTCGATGTCCTGGCCCGGCGCGGGGACGGCGGCGCAGCTCGGCATGAAGCGGCCGCTCTTCTTGTCTTTCACCACGCAGACGAAGCAACTGGTCGTCTTGGTGATGCGGCTTTCGCGGCAGAGCGTGGGGATCTTGATCCCGTTCTCGGTGGCGACTTCCAGAATGGTCTGGCCGGGTTCCGCCGTAACCGTCCGGCCGTCCAGAATAAATTCGATGCTCATCGTTTGGAACCTTTCTTGACCCGGTAGATGGTCTTTTTCGGGCAGACGTCCTTGCAGGCGTTGCAGCGGGTGCACTTGTCGTTGTCGATCACGAAATCGTCGGAGATCGCGTTGACCGGACAGGTCTTGATGCAGAGTTTGCACTTGATGCAGTTCGACTTGTCGAGGTAGAGATCGACCAGCGGGTTGCACTGGAGCGCCTCGCAGTTGTGGTCTTTCACGTGGGCCTCGTACTCGTGGCGGTAGTAGCGCAGTGTGGCGAGGACCGGATTCGGCGCGGTCTGGCCGAGTCCGCAGAGCGAACCCATCCGGATCTTCGGGCCGATGTTTTCGAGGAAGTCGAGGTCGGCCATTTCGCCCTTGCCGGCGACGATGCGTTCGAGCGTCTCGAACATGCGGGTGGTGCCGACCCGGCAGAAGGTGCATTTGCCGCAGCTTTCGCGGTGGGTGAAGTCGAGGAAGTACCGTGCGGTTTCCACCATGCAGCGGTCCTTGCCGATCACGATCATGCCGCCGGAGCCCATGATGGCGCCGAGCTTCTTGAGCGAATCGTAGTCGACCGGGGTGTCGAAGAGTTCAACCGGGATGCAGCCGCCGGAGGGACCGCCGGTCTGCACCGCCTTGACCTTGTCCGGATCGGCGCCGCCGATGTCGAAGACGATTTCGCGGAGCGTGGTCCCCATCGGAACCTCGACCAGGCCCGGATTCTTGAGGTCTCCGGCCAGGGCGAAGAGCTTGGTGCCCTTGCTGCCCTCGGTGCCGATGGCGGCGAAGGCGGCCGCGCCTTCGCGCAGGATCAGGGGCACGTTGCCGAAAGTTTCGACGTTGTTGATCATCGAGGGCCAGCCCTTCCAGCCGCGGTCGGTCGGGAAGGGGGGGCGGAAACGCGGTGTGCCGCGCTGTCCTTCGAGCGAGGCGATGAGAGCGGTTTCTTCGCCGCAGACGAAGGCGCCGGCACCCTCCTTGATGATGATTTCAAGCTCGCGCTCGTTGATGACGTTGAGCTTGTGTTCGCGGGCCTGGCCGATGGCGATACCCATGTGCTTGATCGCCATCGGGTACTCGGCGCGGCAGTAGATGAAGAGCTTGGTGGCTCCGGTGGCGTAGGCCGCGATCAGCATTCCTTCGAGCACCTGGTGCGGAACCGACTCCATCAGCGAGCGGTCCATGAATGCGCCGGGGTCGCCCTCGTCGGCGTTGCAGATGAGGATCTTCTCGGCGGTGTCTTTGGCGGCGAGGAAGCTCCATTTGTTTCCGGTGGGGAAGCCGCCGCCGCCGCGTCCGCGCAGGCCGGAGAGCTTCATTTCGTTGACCACTTCGGCGGGAGTCATCGACAGCGCGCGCTTGAGGCCTTCGTAACCGCCGTTTTCGGTGTAGTCCTCGAACCGGGTGGGATCGACGCGTCCGGCCAGGGCGAGCACCTTGATGAGCTCCTTGGACTTGCGGGCGGACGGAATTTCGAAGCGGTCCTTGTCGCCGAGCGCGAGGATGTTTTCAATATGCCCCTCGTCGGCCTTGACGTCGCGGTAGAAGACGGAGTTTCCGTCGACGAGCACGACTTCGACCATCGGCTCGGCGTAGCAGTGGCCGAGGCAGCCGGTGCCTTCGACCGGAACCGATTCGGCGCGGGAACGCAGCAGGTCGAGCACTTCGTCCGCTCCGGCGGCGATGCCGCAGCTGGCGACGCCGACCCGGATTTTCCTGATTTTCGGCTGGCTCATTTGTTCTCGTACTCCTTCAGGATTTTGACGATGCTCTTGCGGTCGAGCTTGCCGTAGACGCGGCCGTTGACGCTCATCACCGGCGCGAGGCTGCAGCAGCCGAGGCAGGCGACGGTTTCCAGCGAGAAGTGGCCGCGCTCGTCGGTTTCGCCCGACTTGATGCCGAGTTCACGGGTGAGCCACTCGGCCACCTGGCTGGAACCCTTGATGTGGCAGGCGGTTCCGTCGCAGATGGCGATCTTGTATTTCCCCGGCTTGACCCGTTTGAACTGGGCGTAAAAACTCAACACGCCTTCGACTTCCACTTCGGGGATGCCGAAATACCCGGCGATCGCCACGATACTTTCGTCGGAGACGAACCCCTCGGCGCCTTGCACCGCCTGCAACCCCTTGATGAGGTTCGACGGCTCTTTGCCGATTTTCTCCAGAAATGCGTACTTTGGACTCATTGGGACCTTTTCCTGTTGCATTTTTCTATGGGCAAAATCAATCGATATTCAATCCAATCAAAATCTGGGTAATATATCGCGGTTTTACAATTTTTTCCAATTTGAAAAAGGAAAATCTGGAAAGTTTGCCGGATTTTTTCATTTTCGCGGATTTTCTTCCCTGCTGTTGCGATTCAGGCGGATGGGTACGGTTTGCTTTGGCGCGAAACAGGAGATATAGTATGGCTTACTACCGGAAATCCCGGTAACGACAACCAATGGACCCGTTATGGAATACAACATCGAGAAGGCATCCCGCGCTGACCTGGCGGAGATTCTGGCGCTTCAGAAAAAGGCGTTCGGACAGGTCGCGGATCTTCTGAACTGTCCCGGTCTCCCGGCGCTTCTGCAGACCGGGCAGGGGATCAACGAGGAGTTCGATCACTGTGTGATCCTGAAATGTTTCGGCGACGACGGCCGGATCGTCGGCTCCGTTCGTGCCTTTGTCGACGACGGGAACGCCTGCCGCATCGGCAAGCTGATCGTCGACCCGGATACGCAGGGCAGGGGAATCGGCCGGGCGTTGATGGGTGAAATCGAGCGCTGTTTCCCCGCCTGTTCCCGCTACTGCCTCTTTACCAGCGAAGAGACGCCGTGGACCTCGCAACTCTACCGGAAGCTCGGCTACGAAGAGACCGGCCGCCGCCCGATGGGCGGAACGGTGATGATCCTCATGGACAAAGAGAATTCCGCAACGCGATCGTCCTTGTAAATTCAGCCGGGCGATGATATAGTTTATCCGTGGCAGGCGGCGTGGAGAAAAGTGTCGGCCGGTCCTGCCCGGAAACTCCCCAACTTTACGGTTCTCAAAGATGATACCATCATCAGATGATATGCCCCGAAACGACCTTCCGGAAGGCGAGCCGCCCCATCGGCGGCGCGTCCGTTATTCCGGCAAGAATCCGCGCAAGTTTTCCGAGAAGTACAAGGAATTGCACCCGGAACAGTATTCCGACCAGATTCAGAAATCGATCGAACAGGGGCATACTCCCGCGGGGGCGCACCGCCCGATCTGCGTGGATGAGATTCTGGAGATTCTGCACCCGTCGCCCGGCGAAATCGGGCTGGATGCGACGCTCGGATTCGGCGGCCATGCGACTGAATTTTTGAAACGCATCGTTCCCGGCGGCAAACTCTTCGCCACCGACGTCGACCCCATCGAACTGCCGAAAACGGAGGCGCGGCTTGCCGGCCTCGGGTTCGGCCCCGATGTTTTTTCGCCGCACCAGATGAATTTTGCGGGGATCGCGAAACTGCTCCCGGAAACCGGCGGTCACGGGTTCGATTTCCTGCTCGCCGACCTGGGCGTTTCCTCCATGCAGCTCGACAACCCGGCGCGTGGTTTTACCTTCCGGGAAGACGGGCCGCTCGATCTGCGGATGAACCCGACGCGCGGCAAGCCGGTCTCCGCCATGCTTCAGGAATGGAGCGAAGAACAGATCGAGAAACTGCTCCGGCAGAACGCCGACGAACCCCATGCGGAATTTCTGGCCAGGGCTATTTTCGAGCGGCGGGAGCACATTGTGACCACCCGGGCCCTGGCGAAAGTCGTCCGCGACACCATCGCCGGTCTGGGGAACCGCAATGCGGAAGAGGCCGCGACCAAGGCGCTGCCGCGCGTTTTCCAGGCATTCCGGATTGCCGTGAACGGCGAACTAAGCGTGCTCGACCAACTGCTGCAAACCCTGCCTTTTATCATGGCTCCGCTCGGGCGTATTGCGATTCTGACCTTTCATTCCGGGGAAGACAACCGGGTGGCGAAAGCCTTCGCCGACGGATATGAACAAGGGGTTTATCAGTCCATCAGCACGGAGCCGATCCGCCCGTCCGGGGAGGAGCGTTATTCCAACCCCCGCTCCAAATGCGCCCGCCTCCGCTGGGCCGTCACGGCGCAGCCGAGCGAAAACGCCTGATCTCGTTTCCAAATCAAATGGAAGGTGGGAGAAAAAATGTTCAATCGAAATGATTTGATCATTTGTCTGCTGCTCGTCGGCATGTCCGCCATCTGGTGGCTGATCCCGAAAACAAGGAAAGCCGGGGGCAACTGGGTCGCCGCGGCAAAAGCGGTCCCGCCGGGGTGCCTTGTCGCTTATCTGATTCCCGTTGTTGTGGGAACGGTACTGCTGGTGTTGACCGATCGCTATGAAATCCTTTCCGAACGGAGTATCCTGAACCGCAGCTTGATGGGGGCTGCCTATGATGTTTTCGGGGTACTTTGCGGAATCACGGTGGTGACCTTGATTGCCAGATGGATTTGGCGCCGATACCCGATTCCGCCGGAGGAACGGTCGGGGTGCCCCTGCGCTTTATTGGTCGTAGTTCTATGGATTTTTGTCTGTGTGCTTTATGTATTTTTATTGCTGTATCCGGAATCGTATCGAGGACCATGGTGTATTCGTCGGATCTTTAAGGAGCACGGTGTCGGATTGGCTTATGAGGTTCGGGTCGTTCATCCGTTTCTATCTCAAGGCGAGTCTCGCCTCCGTTTCCGGCAGGACGGACAAGACACGTATCAAATGCTTTCCCCCGGAATCGGCAATCTGCGTCGGGTCGATCTTTACCGTATGAAAGACGGACGATTACTGTTTTCCTGTAAGGGCCTTGATGAGACATATATCGTGGATGTTCCTGAAAAAGAGGTGTTTCGAGTGTTTTCCGCCGATGGCAGGTTTTATGTCGAATCGCTGAAAGATCAGGACCGGCAAGTCGTGCTCGGCAACGAATTGGATGAAAAGGTCTATATCGGCTGCATCACCGATCATTTTTATTCGGCGGAAGAAAAGCCGGAGGCTGGGCAGCCATAATGCCCAACTGATCTTGTCGTATGCCGGGCTTTCGCGGGGGAAAGCTTTTCCCCGCGAAGGTCTCGAACACGGCAAGCAGACACCTTCTCCGAAAAATATCACTGCGGCCTCTCTCTCGGCCCACAACGTTGCAACTTTCCCCGCTCACCACGTTACAGCTCTCTCCGTCCACACCACGTTGCAGCTCTCTCCGGCCACACCACGTTGCATCTCTCTCCGGCCACACCACGTTGCAGCTCTCTCCGGCCACACAATGTTTCTGCCCGATTAAAAGCGCGGTAGGCGCCGCGTAGCGGATGTGAGAGAACTGCATGGTTCGGCAAAGCCGAAGCAGGCAGCAAGGAGCGAATGCGACGCAGTCGAACGCAGCGAAGCGAAGGCCCTCTGCCGTAGCCCGCGAAGCGGGCGGTGAAGAGTTGGCCGCCTACGGCGGACAAGTAAGGCCCCAAAGGGGCCGCCGCGGTAGGAGGGGCGCAACCCACGGGAAATGAAAGCCCGGTACAGGGTGGAAATGGGGGTGCGGGGGAAAAGCTTTCCCCCGCGAAAGGCCTTGCATACGACAAGGCCAGCATTTTATACGATAAATATTTTGGATTAATAAAATTATGAGTCTGAGACTTATTTCCCTTTGGCGATGACACCAGTTTGCTAGGCCGATAATCTGGGTGTTCTCTTTGAAATTTCGGCTTGATTTTTGTTTAATCAACGTCTAAGTTATTGAATTATAAACAATCAGGCAATTAAACTTGAAAAAATATTAAAACCTAACCGTCTCAATGCAATCTAACAAATGTAAACGCATTTGATAAATAGGAATAAAAAATGCATACGAATCACTTGACTCGTCAATCCCTGACAGATAAAGAATATTTAACTCTTCTCGGTATCTGCCAGTGGGTTTTTAATTCCAACTGTCATTTTATAATTGAAATGATTGACAGGGAACATCATGCGCAATCAGATGAATCATGGTTTGATTTTCTTCAGCTAACAGCAGGGCAGTTAGTTGGTCATAAGAACCTAGTAGAATCAATTCTTGGTACAGAAATCCATTGCTTGTTTGAAAACTTAAAGAATTGTAGAAATACAATAATCCACAGTTTTCCTACTGGTGAGAAAGTAGAAGAATACTATGTTGCCATGTATCGAAAAGATGCTGCGAGCCGCTATATTACTATTGATAAAAATTACCTGAGAGCATTCATTCGTGATAATGAGAAACTCCACACTTTGATATATGCAAAAAGAAACTCAATTGGTACTCCTCAAACGTGAAACCCTGTTGTTTAAACTGCAATGAAAATCCGATGCCAGGCTGAAAGGTAAACAAAACCGCGTGAGCCAAGCCGTTTCAAGAATCAACCAGCTGTCTCGAAAATACCTAGCATCTACAACCCCTGCCGCAGCTTGGATAACCGAAACAAGCCATTTTGTTTCCGCGACACCTGTGACTTGTAAAACGATATCATGGTTTGCTTTCATTTGCAACCTGATTTTGTCGGCTTGCCACATTCGGGGCCTTCGCGGGGGAAAGCTTTTCCCCCGCACCCCCATTTCTGCACTGTGCCGGGCTTTCATTTCCCGTGGGTTGCGCTACTCCTACCGCGGCGGCCCCTTTGGGGCCTTACTTGTCCGCCGGAGGCGGCCAACTCTTCACCGCCCGCTTCGCGGGCTGCGGCAGAGGGCCTTCGCTTCGCTGCGTTCGACTGCGTCGTATTCACTCCTTGCCGCCCGCTTCGGCTTTGCCGAACCGTGCGGTTCTCTCACATCCGCTGCGCGGCGCCTACCGCGCTTTTGTATCGGGCAGCAACGTTTGAGGCAGGGGAGGAGCTACGACGTTGTGGGCCAGGGAAGAGTTGCAACGTTGTGGGCGAGTTAGAATTACGACGCAACGTTGTGGGCCGGGAGAATTCGGGCGGCTTGTTTTAGGGCGTTCGTCCACAATACAATGTTCGGGGCCTTCGCGGGGGAAAGCTTTTCCCCCGCACCCCCATTTCCACCCTGTGCCGGGCTTTCATTTCCCGTGGGTTGCGCTACTCCTGCCGCGGCGGCCCCTTTGGGGCCTTACTTGTCGGCCTTTGGCCGCCAACTCTTCACCGCCCGCCGTTGGCGGGCTCTGGCAGAGGGCCTTCGCGTCGCCGCCTTCCACTGCGCCTTTG